>ENA-ORLW01000171-ORLW01000171.1-human-gut-metagenome-genome-assembly--contig:-NODE-171-length-98255-cov-16.900915_pt1 | contig 98255 bp, 88 predicted proteins | sample MGYA00243017_ERZ508829 | MGnify/ENA primary metagenome ERZ508829 (study PRJEB26277, sample SAMN04329776) | human gut metagenome | biome: human-associated habitat | host: Homo sapiens | place: USA...
ACTAAAGATATAACTATTAGTCAATCTGCTGGAGCTAAAGTATATGGAAGTTGGTCTAGTTGGTCTGTAAGTTGTAGTGCTAGTAATTATAAAGTTTGGGCAGGAGGTGATTCAGTAACTATTTATAGTAGTGCTTCAAGAAATAGAACTTGGACTTGGAATGGTGTTGCAGGTTCTGGTGGCACTGAGTCTGATAGTGCTACTCCTACTATTTCTGTTACAAGTGGTGTTGGAGTTTTAAGTGGTAATACTTTAACTTTTAGTAATAACACATCTCCTGATGCTAGAACAACTAGAGTTACTGCTAATTATAATGGAGTTACTGATTATTGTGATGTTATGCAATATGGTGGTAATAAAGTTACTGGAAGTTGGACATCTTGGCAAGTAACTATATCTGCTAGTCCTATGAATATTGCTGCTAGTGGTGGTAGTTCTACTATTACTTCTAGTGCTGTTCGTACTAGAAATTATACTTGGAATGGAGTTGGTACTACTTATACTGAAACTGAAAATGGCAGTCCAACTTTAAGTAAATCTGGAGATGGTACATTAAGTGGTACTACTAGCGGAAGTAAACTTACTTATGGTAATAGAACTACTACAACAAGTAGAAGTACAACTGTTACTGCAACTTATAATAGAGTTAGTAAATCTATTAATATTACACAATCTGCTGGTAGTAAAGTTACGGGACAAATGACATATCATACTGATATTTATGATAGAAATTCATCTAATTATACAGATTATACTAGTTATCCTGTAACACATGATATTGGAGGTGAACCTGTTATTTCTGGAGGTGATACAGTTATTACTTATTGTAGACTTCGTAAAACACAACCATGGACTTGGAATGGTGTTAGTGGAAGTGGTGGAACAGATACTACTTATGCTAGTGCAAAAGATGTAGCTATTGTAAGTCAATCTAACTGTACAACTACTGTTAAATATGCAGGTAGTAATAATATAATTATGTTTAGTTCTGTTGTTCCCGCTAATTTAAGTAGTAGTGCTCGTACTTGGTATTTTAATTGGAGATGGTTAGGTTCTAATAATACTACTATTAGAAATACACAAGCCGCAAATACTTTACGTGGTAGACTTGCTATTAAAAATGATTATTTTACTAGTCAAAATGTTGCTTTACCTATTTATTTAGATAGCCAAAATGTAGATTCAATATATAAAGGAGAAGCAAGTTATAATGATATTAAAAAAACTCCTATTGGTGTTTATGTATATATTCCTACCAATACTGCTATAATGAATGCTGGTAAATTACAATTTTGGTTTGAAGATAAAGATGGAGGTAGTAATAAATATACTTGTACTTTAAGTAGTGTTAGTAAACCTTCAAATAACGTTTCTGTATCTAATAGTAATAATATTATTACTGTTACTGCTAATACAACTACTTCTTCATTTACTATATTATGTCAATTTACTATGACTTCTAATAGTACAGTGTTTAATGTAAGAGTTTTAATTGAACCATGATAAGAATACTATTTAATATAACAATATTACTAATACTTATATTGTTTATTTACTCATTAAAGTTATTTAAATTAATCACATAATTATGAACAATAAACAACTATATGAAAAACTAGGTCAGAATAGTTATGATAAAGTATTTCCTATTACTTATCTTCAAAATATTCTTGACAAAGATACAAACAATGATTTAACTGTTGTTCTTTCTAGGTTTAATCATTTATGGATTCCATATCAAGGAACTAGAGTTAATACTCGTAAAGCTGTTCCTGCTATTTTTAGACGTAATAGTCTTACTATTAGTTATTATGATGCTGAACATAATCTATCTGTAACTGAAAGTTATACAGGTAGTAATCTTCAAGCTGGAGTTGAAACTAGTTGGGTTTCTGATGATAATTGGACAAAAATTCTTAGTGAGAAGTATCTTGAAGAAAGTGGAGCTAAAATTCCAATTGCTGATGGAACTATTGATTGGGATATGCTTAATGAAGCTCTTAAACAAATGATTGCAGGAGATGGTAAAGTTAATATTATTAATTATCCTGATGAAGAAGATATTACTATAAGATTAAGTCCGGGTTGTTGTAATGTTAATCGTCTTAGTCTTAAAGATAGACCTTATGAGCCTGAATATAAAAGTGGTAAAGGATATAAAATAGTTCGCAAGGTCTTACTCCCCGTGGAGGATGATGCTAGTAATGTAGAACAGCTTTTATTTGATGGTTTTCTTGATGATACTTATTGTGAACAATATGGTCAAATAATTCTTAATACTGATAAATATGAAGTTATTAGAACAGATTTAGGTAATACTGCTGGTATTTATTATGATACTTATCATAAATTATTTGTTCTTAGAGTTAAGACTATTCATGATGGAGTTGGTTTTTATAATTATTATACTAGATGGGCTATTGTAGAACCTACTGATAGAGTTCATCCTCTACGGGGGGTCAACACTGCTGTTTATGGAAATAGTGAAGATTATAATATTTATAATACTTGTCTTTCTGATGAACGTCCAAGACTTGGTATTATATATGTTAATTCAGTAGATAATATTAAATATTATTTTAATGAAGAAAATCTAGTTCAAGTTAAGAATAATATTTATCTTAATTATAAAGCTGTTCTTACTCAAGATATGGTTAACGAAGAAAATACTCGTTATATTATTCGTTATGCTTTTGATTTAAGTGGTAAAACTATTACAATGCCTATTGGTTGTGAACTTGTATTTGAAGGTGGTATTATTGAAAATGGTACTATTAATTTAAATGGTTGTAAGCTTGCAGGTATGATAGGTCAAGAGTCTGAATATCTTCATAATGTAACTTGTAGTAATTGGGCTGTTGGTCAGATTGAATATCGTAATGGAAAGATTTGTTATTGGAATGGTACTGAATGGAGAGTAATGGGAGATACTTCTTCATTTGATAGTTATACTAAACAAGAAATTAATAACTTACTTAAAAATTATTATACTAAAACTGAAACATATAACAAAGAAGAAGTTAATAATTTACTTAATGGTTATGTTACTAATGATACATTTAATAACTTTAAAGAAGAAATAAATCAAACTATTACTAATAGTGTTAATCTTGATAAGATTCAAAAAGCTATTAATGATGGATGCGGAGTTGATATGACTATGCCTAGTGAAAATAGTAATAAACTTAGTCTTCCAATTTGGACAGGAACTGCTACCCAATATGCAACTATTACCCCAGTTGCTGGAATGACTTATAATATTATTGATGAATAATGAGTTTAACTCTTGGACGTCAAGGAGGAATTGCTCAACCTCTTAAAAAACGAACAGTAGGTCAAATTAATATTGCTCATGTTTATGATGGTGCTAATCATATTTGGCCTACTTCTGTTATTCATTTTAGTGATTTTACTAGTGTCCAACTTAGATATATTTGGGGTACAGATGATGGTAGAGATTTGGATACTAAATCATATTATGTTAATTCTCCTATTGATAGTTTAAATTATGTAGCTGTTGGTTGGTCTTGGGACAGCGATAAAATACCATATTTATATTGGGGTGGAGATAATACTCAATCTGGTGCTGAATGTGTTATGTTTAATATTGAATCTATGATTGAGCTTGAAGATAAAATGCCCGATATAATGAAAATGAATCTTTGTGCTAATTGGTATGGAAGTTTAAGTAGAGGTCATGTTACTGTTGAATGTACTGCTTATAAAGGTGGTGTTATTGTTAAAGCTTGGCAACTACGTAATAATGAAAGTGATGTAAATACTAGAGGAAATTATATTTTTCCTTTGGCTGATGGAACTATTAATATGCCTAATGGACATGGTGGCTATAAAGAATGTTGGTATGGTGAAGTTATTAAAAGAGTTACTAAATCTAATAATGAAATAAAATACTTTAGAGTTAATCCTATTAATGATAAAGTTATTGGTTTAAATAATATTAAAATAATTCGTAGTGGAGGCGGATTTATTCATGGTGATGGTTATTGTTGGTATGAAAATAAGCCTAATGATAAATATAAAGTTTGGAATAATCAAGCCAATACAAATGATAATCCTATAACTCTTAATAAACCAACTCTTAATATAACTAGTGATGATAATTATAGTTATGAATATCATACAGTTTTATTAAATGAAGATAACACTGTTTATAATGATAATTATACTGATAACTATGAATTTAGATTTGGTTTTGTTGCAGGTAATTCTGAATTTAGAGGACAACAAACTATTCAATGTTATGTTGGTACACAAGGCGGTAAAGCTGATGATGGTAAGACTTCAATAGGTGAAATAAAATATACTAAACTTAATAAAATTGGTGAGTTAGCTATATATAGCCCTATTGAAAGTTAAAATAATGTTAATTACCAAACAAATATAATGGTTTAAGTGTTTTAGATTATGTAGTTCAAACTACAAATATTAATCTATTTTTTTAACTTAAACCTTAATTTATTATGCAAGTAATTGAAAAAGTGAAAGTTGTTCCAGAGGGTTATAATGGTGCTGGAATGAATTATGACGGTTGTAATCGTCGTGATGTAAACGGTAAAGCTAATGCAGGTTTAACTCTTGGTATTATCGGTACTGCACTTGGTGCTTGGGCTTTGTTTGGTAATCGTCGTTCTAGTGTATTAGGTGGTGCTGGTGGTGGAATGTTAGGTGATGGTTCCACTAATATTAATGTACTTGGTGCTACTGTTGGTGGAAATAATAATGCCCCTACTGCTTTTCAAGCATGGGAAAAATCTTGTGAAGATACTTTAGCACTTCAAGGTGGTCTTTATCAATGGGCTTTGACTCAACAGAATCAACGTTTTGAAGATAGAGAACGTCTTAATAGTGAATTGTTTGGTGTTTATATTGATGGACGTAATCGTACTGATGCTCTTATTGAGAAAAATAACACTGACCATTTTAATCTTTACAAATATACTCGTGACGCTGATGATGATATCCGTAAAGAGTTATCTGATTTGAAAGCTGAATTGGCTGTTACTAAAGCTATTCGTCCTTATCAAGATAAACTTATCCAATGCGAAATGGAAAAGATGTTTACGGCTGGTATCAACTATACTGATAGAAAGACTTGTAATGTTATCTATGGTGTAGTTACTCTTCCAAATGAACCTACTGTTACTGGTCTAGTTGGACGTAATGCTTGTGGATGTTTACCATGTGGTTTTACTCAACCTGCTAGCGGAACTCCTGCTCAGTAATATTACTAAGTTTGATTAAGAACATAAAATTGAAAGAGATATGATACCTGTTACTCAATTCATACTAGGTAATAGTGACCCTTTACTATACCCTAGTGAAAAAATGACTAATAGCATTGATGAACAAATTGCTTTTCTTCAAAGTCAAAAACAAGCAATTAATGAAGCTTATCGTCGTAATGCTATTCCTAATGCAAATAATGGTACAACTCAAAATCAGCAAGTTGTAACTCAAGGAATTTGGGATGCTATTGATGCTGAAATTGCACCACTTACACAAGAACAACAAAATATGCTTCTTAGTAATCAAGATTATGTAAATAACTATAATGCTTTACAAAGTATGGTTCAAGCAGAAGTTCTTAATTTAGTTAGAGGAAAAATCGAAGCTAGTGAAGATGGTAAACATTTACTTGAAGAACAACTTAAACTTGTTAAGTTACTTAAAAGTAAAATTGTTGAAGTTACTAACAAAGAAATGGAATTGTTTAAAGCTTTTAAAGAAGCTAGTAAAACTAATCCTAATTTAACTTATGAAGAATTTTTAAAGAAGTAATATTATGGTTGAAATTGGTAATGTTAAAGAGGTTATTAAAGATTATATTATTAAACAATTAGTATCTATGGGTGAAAGTTCTCCAGCTATAAGACTTTTAATTCCTTTAGCTAAAAGAGCAATTACTAATAATATTAATAGTTTTGATAAGTTCTTGAAACCTATTGCAGATAAAGATGGTATGATTGATATTGAAGGTATATTTGATGAAGAAATGGAAGTTATTAATAATATTGATAATTTTAATTTTGATATACCTTTTATTGGTGGCGGTAATATTTCTAAAGGTATTATATCTCTTGAAGTTCCTTATGTGAATAAAATTGTTGCTCTTAATCAAACTGATTTAGAAATTTTAAAAGAATCATTAATCAGTTTAAAAACAAAGTAATATTATGAGAGAAATGCCTTACATTCAACCTTACCATGTTGGTAATCGTCGTGGCGGTAATCAAAATATTCTTGATGAATTTCGTGAATTTCTTGATGCGCGTGGAGGACGAGGTGGTCGTGGTGGTAGAGGTGGCATGAGAAATCGTATTGGTTATGATACTTACGATACTTATGGTCGCTCTGCTAATAAAAATGACCGAGAAGAAAAGATTTTAACTATGCTTATGAGCGGTGGATATAATGACGATGGCTATCATTTTGATGAACATGAAGCTAGAGAAATTGTAGAACAAATGTATCATGTTAAAGACAATAAGAAATATATTGGTGAAAAATATGATATGAATAAAGCTCATGAGATTTGTGAACGCTATAAAGAAGTATTGCCTAATGATGTTGAGCCTTGTGATGTTTATGTTGCAATTAATGCTCAATATCATGATTATGCTAAATTGTTTGAAGAATGGTTTGGTGGTAATATAGATAATAAAGTGTTTGAAAGTGCTATTACATTTTGGTTTAAAGATGTAGATTTTGATGGTGATAAAGTATGGGAATATTTCCACATAAATAATTAATCATTATTGTAAAACTGTAAAAGGGAATTATCTTCGGATAGTTCCCTTTTTTATTTATCTAAATTTTAGTATGGACAAATTTATTGATGTAATTGTAGATGGTATCCTTAGTAATTTTGACTTTGGATTTATGTTTATTGTTAATGTTCTAACTTATATTATTATTAAAGTTATTGATTACTTTAATGGTGATAATAAAGTTCCTACTTGGCAAAAACGATGTATATTAGTAATAAGTATTGCTACTATGGCTGGTATTTATATTGCTGCTGGATATGATAATGTTATTATGCTTGTTAATAGTGCTATTCTTGCTCCTGTGTTTTGGAGTTGGGTTATTAGTCCTATTCTAAAGAAATTTGGAGTTGGCTATAAAGATATTGATAATGCTATTGGTTAAGATTGTATGAGATTGATTAGCTAGGTTTGATTGACTAATTCAAGTCTGCTCCCATCCTCTACGGGGAGTATAGCTTGCCGAATTTGGCTAGTTTTAAGCCTAGCTGATTAACTGTACATGATTTAATGAAAGTCTTGCTATGAGCCTAAAAGTGGCTCTATGGACGTACATAAATATTTACAATATTAAATTTTAAAATAGTAAAGTTATGAGAGTTATTAAGACTAAACATTTTCCTTTTAATGGTTATAAAGCTATTAATCTTTTTGGTATTATATTTACTAAAGGAGAATTAAGTAACAAAGAACTTAATCATGAAGCTATTCATACAGAACAAATGAAAGAGATGTTATATATCTTTTTCTATATATGGTATGGTGTTGAATATCTTATTATAAGACTATTTCATATTAAACAACATGATGCTTATAAAGATGTAAGTTTTGAAGAAGAAGCTCATATTAATGATGATAATCTTAATTATATTAGTAAACGTAAACATTATACTTGGACTAAATATCTAGGTATTAATAGTTCTAAAACTGCTTAATTAAAAAATGTTAATAATATTGTTAAACTACTTGTTATTAATAATATAATTTATATTTGTAACAAACTAAATTCTAAAGATATGGAAGATGATAAAAGAGTTAATTATAAGTTAGACGCTATTAATAAACTTATTAATAATCTTAAACTTAGTGTTTCAGGTAATAAAGAGCATGATGAGCTTGGAGAAAATAATGTTATAGTTAATCTTGATGAGATTAGTCAAAAGATTACTGAATTACATGAAATGGTTAAAGCTGAATTTGATGAGTTTGAAAATCAACATAAAAGTGAATCAGATGAAACTCAAACTCTTCTTAATAATCGTTTTGATAAAATTGATGCTAAATTAGATAGTATTAAATCTGCTATTGATAGTATGAAAACTACTATTAGTGGTAAACTTGATACTGTTAATTCTACTATTAATAAAGCGAATACAGATATAGTTGCTGCAATTAATGCTATGAAAACTAGTAATGATACTAAAAACGATGCTATAATTACTGCTCTTCAAGGACTTGTAACTCAAGTTAATCGAAATACTAGTAATATTAATTCTCTTAACGGTCGAGTTGATGCTCTAGAACAAGCTTAACATGAATTTTAATTTAGTAGAGATGTATAATGGCTTGTTAAGATTTAATAAGCATATACTAAATGAACTTGCAGAAGGACTTAAGCATTTACCTAATTTAGATGGAGTATCTAAAGGAGATAGTTTAATTATTAATGAACAAGGTAATCCTGCTTGGGGTTCTACTGCATTTATTCCTACTTTTGAAAATGCTGCTTATGGTATTGAATGGACTAAAGATAATAATGATATAATCAGAATTGGTAATGCTAAATTTCATAGAGAACTTCCTATTCAAAATAGACTTAAAGGTTGTGTCTATAATGAAAAGAAAATCAGTTATTTCCTTAATCCTACGGGTTGGGCTAAACCTCTTGAAAATGGTCTTATTCCTCCTCTTGATGGAAGTGATGGCGATGTTGGGGTAAGAGTTCCTGAGTTTTATATATGTGTTAAAGATACTGGTACTAAATATCAACTTTGGATAAGTGATTTTAATATTGATGGAACATTTACTAGAGTTCATCCTTTTATTATAAGTCATACCAAAACTATGACTAGAACTAGAGAAGATGGTAAAGAAGAAGTATTTAGTGCTTGTATTAAACATGATGATACTAGATATTTAGGAGGAAATAAAAGTTCTTCTGTTGTTGCTACTAAATTACAAGGTAGACCTAGAACTGAAATTAATTATGATAAAGCAAATGAATTTTGTGCTAATCGTGGCGATTGGATTACAATGATTGATTATCTTGAATATTGTGCTATACAAGCTCTTTGTTATATTGAGTATGCAAATTTTGATAATCAAGCTGCATTAAATACTAATTTAACTAGTGATGGATTTAAACAAGGAGGACTTGGTGCTGGTGTTACAAATTTAGTTTGGGATAGATGGACAGCTTTTAATGGCAATAATCCTATTGTACAAACTTATTGGACTGCTGAACATAATATTGGTAATGGTAGTACAAATGGTGACCATTATGAACTAGGAAATTATAATACAGATGGTAGTAATCTTAATACTTATCCTGCTGTTTATCGTGGTATTCTAAACTTTTTTGGTGATATATGGACATTTATTAGAGATGTAGTTATTGTAAATCGCAATGCAAATTATAATAGTGTTTATCTTCTTAAAAAAGGTGTTAATCATGCCGATATTACAATAGATAATATTCAAGATAAATGTTATTTTATAGGTGACCAAGCTAATAGTAATAATTTTATTACTGAATTTGATTTTAGATTTGGTCCTTATTTTATTCCTAATAAAGTTGGAACTAATAAAAAAGCTGATTATAATTGGATAAGAGGTAATAATGGACAAGATACAGATAAAGCTGTTCGTGTGCTTCGGCTTGGCGGTAGCGCTCATAACGGTTCTAAGGCTGGCTCTGGTAGCTTTTATTCTGATTGGGTTCGGTCGGATTCTTATGCTGATGTCGGCTTCTTTACCACAGTTAAGCTTGATTAAATAAGTCCACGTGGAACTGTTGCTAGGAGTAGTTGGTTAATTAATTTGTTTTCTGTTTTTGTATTTCTCGATACTACTCCTGCAACAGTTTATTATAATAATATTAAAGGTTATATTTCTTAAGATGATTGACATTTAGATACAGTGCTTCTGCTTAGCAGTAACGCTAATAACAGTTCTAAAGCTAGCTCTAGTAACTTTAATTCTAATTGAGTTCAGTCAGATTCTAATGCTAATGTCGGCTTCTTTTATATAATTCCTAAAACTAATAAATATAAGATTAATATAAATATTATTTTGGGAAGTATAACCTTACCTCTTGGTAAAAGATAACGTTATTTAGAAACTAAAAGTGTTGGTAGTGATATTCACGAAGGCTCTTATATAAATTATATAAATATGAAAAGATATAGTGGTTTACATGATAAACTATGTACTATTGAAAATATTGAAGTTGCTGATGATAATGCAAGAAAGAATAAAAATAAGAAATATGGTATTAATAAACATGATAAAAATAGACAATATGAAAATGAAGATTTAGTAGATAAACTATTTAATCTTAAATATAAAACTTCTAAATATAGTCTATATAAAATATATGAATCAAAAGAACGTATTATTTATAGACTTCCTTATTATCCAGATAGAATTGCTCATCATGCTATAATGAATGTTGTAAAATATATTTGGACAAAAAGTTTTATTCATAATACATATAGTTGTATTGAAGGTAGAGGTATTCATCTTTGTGCAAATAATCTTAAAAGAGATTTAAGGAAATATCCTAATGAAACTAAATATTGTCTTAAATTAGATATTAGGAAATTTTATCCTAGTATTCCTCATAATGGTCTTAAGAAATGTATTAGAAAGAAGATTAAAGATAAAGATTTTTTAATGATTCTTGATGAAATTATTGATTCTACTGATAATGTTCGTGATGTTTCTTCTAAATTAACTAATAAAATTGGAATTGGAGTTCCTATTGGTAATTATTTATCTCAATACTTTGCTAATCTTTATCTTAGCGAACTTGACCATTTATGTAAAGAAGAACTTAAATGTAAATTCTATTATCGTTATGCTGATGATATAGTTATTCTAAGTGATGATAAAGATTTTCTTCATAAAGTTCTTATTTATATTAAGTTATATGTTCATACTATTGGATTGAAAGTTAAAGATAATTATCAAATATATCCTGTTGATAGTAGAGGAATTAATTTTGTTGGTTATGTATTTTATCATACTCATACTCTAATTAGAAAATCTATTAAATATAAAATTATAAGACTAGTAAATAGTTATTTAAATAGAGAAATTGATAAAAAAGAATTTAAAGTTAGAATGTGTGCTTATTATGGATGGCTTAAACACGCTGATGCTAAAAATCTTCTTTATAAAATTCAAAGTCTTACAGGTGTTAGATATTCTAATTGGAATGGTAAAAGAACTAATATTGCTAAATATTATGGTAAATACGTTAGAATAATTCAAGTTATTAATTATGCTAAGTATTTTAGAATTAATTTTATTAGAAATGGCAAAGCTTATTATGCTGATAGTAGAGATAAAACTCTATTTTATTCTATACATAGACTTAATCATTTTCCTATTAATTTTAAAATTACTAAATATGATTGGCGTATTTATACTAAAAATAGAAAAGAAAATATTAAACCTCAAATATAATATATTATGGCTAAAAATAAACTTAAAGATGATATTATTAGAACTATATGCTGTTTAAATAGTGATATATCTAATAAAGATAGAAACTTATTAATTGAATTATTAAATTCTATTGTTGATTATACTAATAATACTGAACTTGAACAAAAAGTTAAAGTTATAGAACAAAAGCATAATGAATTAGTTGATACAGTTAATGAACTTAAAGCTAAAGTTGAAACATATTCTGATAAGATTAATGAGCTTGAAGAAAGAGTTCATCAATTAGAAAACGCAAGTCAATCTTAACATGGCTAGTCTTAATCAATTAGTTAGTGAATTTGCTCATGCTGTTGGCAATCCTAATAGTATTCCTCTTAGACGTAATCTTCGATATGCTATTCTTCATGGTCGTAATGAACTAATTCGTAAAAGTTATGAAAATCATAAATATGTTGATAAAGGTATTCAGCAACGTATTCGTGTTTCTATTATTAATATTCCTGATGGTGACTTATATAATAGTCAAACTCTTGGGCTTCCTGCGATTAAACGTACTAAACAAGAAGTTCCAAAGCCAGTTAGACTTATTAATAACTTACCTTTCCAATCAATTAGAACTACCGGACATACTGGGATAGAAATACCATTTGCAAAAGAAGCTAGTGCTAAGTTTTATCATTATCTTGCAGGTATGTGTAATCTTCCTGTTTATGATTATATTAATGGTTATATTTATTTCTTTAGTAATAATAAAGATTGGTTTCAAAATATAGGTTCTATTATTATTGAATCCCCTTTTGAAATTCCTTATCTTGTTCCTACTGAAACTGTCGAAAAAGCTAAAGATGTAAATTATGACCCTATTGACGATGAGGCTAAATACGATGATGATGAATTTCTTATTCCTGAAGATATGATTGGAGCTCTTAAAGAGATTGTATTTAAACGTAATCTTATTGAAGTTCCTCGTCAAACAAATGAAACTCCTATTGATAATTTTGTAACTAGATAAATTATGATTAAAGATATAGATATTAGTCATTATTATAAAAAGTTTATTGAAACTTCTAATGACGATATGGCAAAATATAATAAAGAACTTGAACTTATAAATAAGATGAAAGCTGATTGTCGTGCTTATATTAAAAGTAAAAATCAAGTTATTAAAGATGATTTAAAAATTAATCTTAATGAATATGGGTTTCAATTTCTTAATGATAATGTTGAATTAATTAATAAGTTAGAGCAATTAATTAATAATCGACTTAGTTATACAGTTGGAGAAAGACGTATTGTTCTTCTCCAACTTTTGCGTTATTGTAACTTAGCTAAAAAAGCAAACGATTATATTATTGCTCTTAAACTTGCTACAAGACGTTCTGAATTAAGTCTTTCTGATTATAAAAAGTACATTCATAGGTATTATAGTTATGGTGTTCATAAATGTGTTCTTGAAGGCTATGCTTATCATTTTAAATATGAAATTGGTGATTTAGTTATTAATTTCTGGAGATATAGAGATAAACCTAGAGATACTTATGTTGATTGGAACGCTACTAGACTTAAGAAACAAGAAATTATTGATGCTGGTCTTAAACCTTATGATAAAGAAGAAGCTGAAATATATAAAATTCGTGGACTTAAATATGATGGTATTCCTTATGTAGTTTATAAAACTAATAAAGAGTTTTATGAAATACAACTTATTAATAATGGAACTCATAGTTATAGTGCTATTAAATTTAAGTATGCTAATTATATTAATAGAGAGCTTCGTGGTAAAGATGCTAAACAACTTAATTCTGAATGTAAAACTGTTGATGATATTTTTAATCTTAAACTTGGATTAAGAAGTAAACTTCTTGTTTATCTTGAACGAGAACCTAATGCTCCATTTAAATATATTAGAAATGTTAATCAACAAAAGTATGAACGTGGAGCACATAATAATGGTAATAAAACTAGATATAAAAACTAATATTATGGCAAATAATAAAACGATTACGATAGAACATATTATTGGTAAACTTGATAATGATTTCAATCCAGATAATAGTGATTGGATTCCTAGAGTTCCTGCTTGGTGTGTTGATGCTATGAATGAACTTAAAGTTCTTCGTAAAGTTGATAAGAAAATGAAACTAACCGTCATTAATAAGATAGCTAAAAGTAAATGTTGTCTTATTGATGACGGTCTTAAAGTATATGATAGTAATGGTTGTGAAGTACCTAGAGCTGATAGTAGTAAATATAGATGTAATGATACTGAATCTGCTCCATCTTCTACGGGGGGTCAAGCGGAGGACGAAAGTCCGGAGCGTGCTACTAATAAAGACTATCTTGGTATGCCTGATGATTGTTGTCCTAATGGTTCTAGAACTAGAGAGGTTATTGATACTGGTAAAATAGGATGTAATCCTGTTGTTTATACACTTCATAATAATACTGAATGTCCTAGATGCCAACATGAAGTACATTCTCATTGTCAGACCCCCCGTGGAGGATATGATAAGTCAAATCATAATTATATTCTTATTGGAGGTAATACTATTGAACTTAATTTTAATGATACTTGTATAACAGTTGTTTATAAAGATATTGAAACTCAATATAGTGATAATTATCATTGTGAAGTTCCTGTTATACCTGCTAATGGTAAATTAATTCAAGGTCTTGCTTATTATTGTATGGCTCGTATGCTTATGAGAGGATATAAACATCCTGTATTTAATCTTTCTGCTAGTCAATATGGAACTAATCCTTTCTATCTATGGGAAAGTATGAAGAAAGATATTAAGACTAGTATTTTATTAGATGAACAAAGTGATGATGATAGTGGTTGGAATGAGTTCTTTTATAACTTTACTTTTCCTAAATAATTATGAATATACAAAAGAAACTTAGTCTTAATAAACATCCGGGTGATTGTGTACCTTATTCATTAGTTGCTGCTAAAAATGTTAAAGTGAGTAATGATGATAGGATGATTGTTAATGAAGAAGGGCTTGAAGATTGTAAAGCAATTGCCAATTCTATTCATGAAGATGGTATTAATAATTTTAAAATAGTTGGTGTTATTCCAACTAGTACTGAACTTATTTTATTTATTGTTAATACTGATTCTAATGAGTCTTATATTTATAGATATAATGAACAAGCTGATAATTGTTATAGAGTAAATAGTAATTGGAAGTATAATGGTGGAAAGATTAAAGGAACATATACTTATAATGTTAAAAATCATCTTATTATAGCTATTGCTGAAAGTAATACTTCTATTGATGTTCCTCTTAAAACTATTAATATTGATTTAGATTCTGACCGTCCTGATTCTGAAATGTCTGTTATTCCACAAATAACTTTACCTACTATTAGTGGTTTAAATTATGTTAGTGGTGGAGCTTATAAAGGATTTTATTTTATATTTATTAGATATAAGATAGATAAAACTAATTATACTAAATGGTATAGTATTGGATTTCCTATTTTTAATGATGTTATAATTACACAAGTTATTAATAAAGTTTGTTTTAGAAAAACTAATGTTTATGAACCAAAAGATGAACCAAATGGTTATTGTTATGGTAATACTGATTCATTTAGTGATTCTAAAGATATATGTAATCAAACTTTTAAAATAAATATTAGTGGAGGTCGTTCTGGTCTTTATCAACTTGGTTTTATTGTATGTAAAAAAGATAGTACTCAAGCGTTTAGAACAGATGATTTAAATAATAATATTTTTAAATTTAGTAGAGATGTTCTTGTTGAATATAATGTTGCTGATTTAACTACTGACTATTATAATTATTATAATGTTGGTAATATCATTAATTATAAGAATAGAATATATATTTCTAATTATAATGAAAAAACTGATAACGATGACAGAACTTTAAGTAATGGCAAAACATTAGAAGAGGCTGTTAAAGATATTACTATTAAACTTCGTAATAAAGCTGTTAATGCTTATTATAATGATTATACTACTGTTAATGCAATTAGTGAAAAAGGTCCATATTTTAAAATGGCTAGCCTTCAAATTACTGGTACTGCTGATTGGCAAATTAAAGATATTAATAAAGTATTTAATAATAATCAATATCCTTTTCGTACTTTTAGAACTTTATTTAATGATACAGTTATACAAGGTATTGCAGCACATGAATATTTAAAGATTAATTATAATGCTAAAATAAAAGTTGGTAGTAGAGGTAGTCATAATCTTAAAGAATATCTTGCTTGTCATTGTTTTATTATTCCTACAAGTTATAAATATGAAAATAATCAATCTGTTTATACTTTACCTAGTACAGTTAAAATAGCTTGTTATGTTTATAATGGAACTGGATTTACAGAAGATGCTGTATTTACTAGTGGACAAGTATTATTTGGTGATACTATATTTGATATTGATAATTGTAAAATGAGAATTACTCATTCTATTATTGAGCCTAGTTATGATTTTAATGAACGTAAAAAGAATGATACTCTTATTCCTGGAGAAGTATATAACTTTTTTATTCATTTTGTTGATAAATATGGTGATGCTAGTAGAGGTTATAAACTATCTAATAAAGATAAATATATAAATAATGTTGTTAATGATGGTTCTCATTGTACTATAATTACTTTTAATTGGAATAATCAAGGTAATGGTAATATTCCATATTGGGCTGTTATTAGTGGAGATATTCCAATATCTACTATTAGTTCTAATGTTAAAAGGTATATTGCTAATCATAAAATTGTAGTTTATACTGCTGAACCAATAAATAATCCTACTACTAATATATCACTTAATAGCTCTGGTGAACTTGAAGCTACTAATAAAGATGAACTATATACTCTTATATCTAATTATTTTATTGATTATCAAGATAAAGATAAATATAATGATTTATATGTTTATCAAGTTATAAATAGTGGTAGTTATACTCCTTGTAGTAATCAAGTAATAGGTGCTATTGGTGTTGATAATGAAGCTAAATTTGGTTATTACGAAAATATTAATGGTGATGAACTATTTAGAATACCTGATTTAATATTTGATGCTGAAGCTATTGGTGGTGAACATACTAGAGGTTTTATATATAATATGAATAATACTTTTAATAAGTTTTATATTTGTGCTAATATTGATACTACTTTATGGAGTCAAATTAAAGAATTAGGTTATATTGGATGGTTTATTAGTTATGAAAAAGTTGAACCTATTACTAGATATACTGGATTACTAACTAGAAAAGATTATTGTAATATAGCTAGTAATGTTACTTGGCAAGATGGTAGTTGGGGTACAAAACCCGGTTTTGTAGCGAATAATTTTACTAGTGATAAATGTTATCTATATAGTGGTCGATTTGATATTGATGATAGTATTAAATATGATTTTAATATTATTCGTATTGATGGTAAATGTAAATTTGAACCTTATAAAGAGAAACATGATGTAGTTGATATGGTAGTTAATACTACTTATCCTTATAATTATAATATGCCAGTTATAGGTGTAATTAGTAGAAATGAATATAAACCTATTAATAATTATAAATTAGTAGTTGCTGATAGTGTTACTGATAGTAGAGCTGGAAAAGGAACTGCTCTTGAAATGGATGATTATAAGGAATTACTACTTGATGCTGAAACTATGTTTCTCGCAACAGTTCTTAATTGTACTAAAAATATTTATACTAGCAAAGAAAAAGAACTTGTAAGACTTAATGACGTTTGCTATAATGGTGGAACTTATTCTATTGAACATGGATATAATGGTAGAATGACTTATGATGGTGTTCTTATTTATAATGATAATGGAGTTATAATGAACGAAGGCAATTATAAATTATATACTCCTACTAATAATCAATATTATTATAGTGGTGATGAACCATGTTGGTTTGATATCCCATTCAATGTTTATATTCAATTTCCTCTTTATAATGATAAGTTCTTTGAAAGTAAATGTTTTAATAATGAACCTAGTAAGATAGCTTTTAGTATTAAAGAAGATAGTGATAAGAAAAGTGTTGCTTTTGGTACATTTGTAGAACCTAAGAATAGTGTTGATTTATTCAAAGACCCTATTGGAAATGTTGACCAATATGTTCCTAAACTGTTAACTCAATATCGTAATGATATTATTAATATTACTCGTTTTGATAAAACTATAAGACGTAGTAATGTTATTCAAGATGAAAGTGAAGTTAATGCTTGGCGAATATTTCCTATTGAAGGTTATAAAAATATTACTGAAAATAAAGGAAGTATAACTAATTTAGTTGGAATTGGATATTATCTTTTAGTTCATACTCAACATAGTATGTTTATGTTTGATATAAGTGCAGCTCTTAAAACTAGAGATGAAAATGTTCAATTATATCAACCAGATGCTTTTGAAGTTAATTATAAAGAAGTCTTTACTAGTGATAAAGGTTATGGTGGGCTGCAAGATGATTTAGCATATATAGTTGGAGAATTTGGTTATATTTTTTATAATGATGATTTTCATAAACTTTATCAATTTGATGATGGTCAACTTAAAATAATGGATGAAGATATTAAATTATGGTTAGATAAATATCATCCTAATAAAGTTAGATTTGCTCATGATAAATTTAATAATCGTATTCTAATTAAATTTGATTATACTTATGATAATATTAATCCTAATACTAAAGAATTTATTATAGAATCGCATAATGAAGTCATTAGTTTTAATTATAAAGTAGGTAGTTTTATTAGTTTACATGATTATTATTTTAATAATGCTTGGTCTACTAAAACTAAATGTTATTTTCAAACTGAACATAACAATGATAGACTTAACTGCCCTCTTCATGTATTTACTCATGAATATAATTATGGTAGATTTAATACTCACATGGGTGATGATAGTAGAAGTCTATATCTAGTATCTAAACAAGAAGTTGGTGATGAGTCTATATTAGTTCATAATAGTTATATTGATATTATAGTTAATGAATCTTATGAACTTATTAAATTTCTTGAATTTATTAAATATAAAGTACGTAAGATATATATTCCTATTTATAGCGATAATATTAATAATCCTGTTGATTTAAGAGAACATCCTTATGCTGGTGATATACTTCGTATATTTAATGAAGATAATGATACTGATGATATAGATATTAATATTGATAAACTTAATGAATTTAATAAGTATAAAAAACCGTGGTATGAACTAACTCAATATAACTTTAATTATTTCCGTAATGCAATTAAAGAACATCCTAATACAGTAAGTGATAAACTTCGTAGAGTATATGGTAATTATTTTGTAATTCGTTTCATATTTAATAATTCAGATAATAAGCGCATTGAATTTGAAAGTCTTGAATGTGCTCAAACTCAATTTAGAAAATTATGATACAGTATAGAGATAGACAAAGACAAAAAGCTTTTATTGGTGCTATTATTGGTGCAGCTGCTAGTATTGCTGGTGGTATAATTAAAGGTAATAAGCAAAAGAAAGCTCAAGAAAAAGCCCAAGCTGAAGCTCAAGCTGCACAAGACCATAAAGATGCTTTACAAAATGCTCAAGCTTTAACTAGTGCTTATGCTAATCAAGATTACGTTGGTCAATATAATGATAAACTTACTCTTAAATGTGGCGGTAGAGTTCGACGTAAAGCTAATTTTGGTACTGAATTTGCTGATGCTCTTCCCGGTTTAGGTAATCTTGCTAGTTCTATTACAGGAGTTCAAGGACTTGGTGAATTAGGTACTGCAATAGGTCAAGGTATTTCTGTTAATCAACAAATTAATGAAAATAAACGTATTGCCCAAGAAGCTGAACAGCGTAAACAACTTCAAGCTGGTCAGCAGCAACTTAATATTACTTCTGATAAAATGACTAATCCAATGACTATGTATCAACGTTCTAGTTTTATTAATAAATATAAATGTGGTGGACGTAGAAAAGCATGGATTGGTGCTGCTATTGGTGCTGCTGGAAGTTTAATTGGTGGTATGTTTGGCAGTAAAGGACAACAACCAATTCAAGTTAAACAAGCTGACCAAGCTAGTTATAGTGCTCCTAAAACTGGTCTTGAACGTCCTGAATGGATTACTAATGGTACTGTTCAACAACCTGTTATGCCTCAATCAGTATATCGAGATAGGCTAAATGTATATCGCTGTGGCGGTCATAGACGCTAGTCTTTTGCTCTCTGTTGAATTATTATATATAGGTATGAACTATTAATCGACTGATAGGCTATCGTTCAGCAGAGAGCCTTAAAATCAATCAAATTATAATTTCTTATTATATTATATAAAATGCCTAGAAAAGATAAAGTTATTCATATAAGTAATTTACCTAGTACATTTAGAGGTAATGTTACTCGTAATGGAAGATTTATTCAAAATGGTATTCCTCCACTTGGTGGAGCTTATGATAAAGTTGCTAAATCTACTGGTTTAATAAGACTTGGTAATGAATTTCTCTATAATGGTGTAAACAATTTGGTGTCTAAAGATAATAGAGAAAAATTAATGAATAATACTGCTGGTAGACTTATTAATTATGTTAAAGATTTTAATAAAGAATCTTTTCCTAGTGATGATGAACTTGGACCAACATTTCCATTTAATATTATTCAAACTCCTAGAAGTAATGGAAAAAAGCTTCCTCAAAAGCAATATGCTGTTGGTGGTAAAATACCAAACGTAGTTGCTGGTGGTATTGCTCAACCTCTTGGTAATAATTTCTTTTATATGAATGGAAGAAAACATAGTCAAGGTGGTATTGATATTGGGCCTAGTGATAAAACTGGTATTGAAGTAGAAGATGGTGAAGTTGTTGAAACTAATGGAAATGAACTTAAAGTTTATTCTGCACAACCTATTATTAATGGTGTTAGTCCTGCTAAATTAATTATGGGTGGAGCTAATCCTAATAAAGTATTTAAAGCTCAAGAAGATTTTAAAGATAGAAATGGGATTAACGATGATGGTACTAAAGCTAAATATGGTAAAGAAAAATATGTAGCTAAAAGTGATAATACTAGAGTAACTCCTATAATGGAATCTTCTAGAAATAGTGGTATTAAACAAGGAGATTTTATTTATTATCCAGAAACTTATAGAATAGCAAATAATACTTTAGAAAAAGTTCCTGCTAGAAAAGAAGTTAATATGACTCCTCTTGAACAAATTAATCCTGAATTTGATATATTGTTAGGTGGTGCTGGAGTTTTAAGAGGTGTCGATAAAGCTACTAAAGTTGCTATGGCTTTAGATAAAAATATTTCTAGAACAAGTCAAAAAGCTATTACTAAAGGTAGAGATGCTTTAGGTTATTATTCTATTTCTCCTAATATTCGTTATAATTTATCTGTTAATAATGGTAGAAAAGCTCTTGGTGTTAAACCTACTAAACTTCTTGAAGCTCCTAGAAAACAATTAACTTCTAATATTGGTAAATATAAAGATTTTGTTAATATATTAGATAGTAACGGAAAAGTTATTGATATTCCTGATATTCTTCAAACTAATATTGATGATACAAAAGCTTTTCTTAAAACTTTTAATAAATGGAATGCTCGTTATGGTTATGACCCTATTCCTTTATCTGCTGCAAAAAATCCTAAACAAGCAGATAAACTTATTAAAGATAGATTATTAGAACATAATACTTTTATTAGAGGTGTACATGAAACAGGTAATGAAGAAAATATAAATAATATACTTAGAAGAAATGGTGTTGAACCTACTCCTGAAAATAGAGCTAAATATTATGCTTCAACTTATGCCCCAGATACAGGAGCTGGTAGAGCTGGATTTAATTCTTCATATAATGGAGAAGGTACTATTTATTCTTCTAATAGTTTAAATGCAGGTATTGGATATGCAAAAACTAAGCATCGTAATGAAAAAGATGGATTTGTAGTATCTGTTAGACGTCCTATTAAATTTGAAGGTAATAGAGAAAATTGGGTTAAAAATGCTGATTTTGGTTTTGATAATTCTAAAAGAAGTAGACTTTATGCAGATTATGAACTTCCGTATTTACTTCGATATGGTAAGAGTGCTAGAACTGAATTAAGTAAAAATAAAACAATTCCATATAAAAATATTGTTTCTAAAGTTAATAAAATAAATAAATCAGTTTATAGCGATTATATTGCAAATAAAATCAAAAAAATTATTAATGACCCTAATATAAAATATAAACCTAGTTATCAAATAACTGGTGATATTAAACAAGATTATATTAATACTACTATAGCTCGTGAAATTAGTAATACAGATTCTTATAATCCTAATGGTTATTTAGCACTACAATATGCTTATGATATAGCTCGAAAAAGAGGAATTAATAGTTCTACTTATTCTATACGTTATGATGATAAAGATTATAAAATACTTGATTATATAGATGATAATTTTACTGATTATCAAACCATAGATAAAATACCTGAGAATGAAGTTAAAGCTCTTTATTATAATAATGTTAATAATAAACTTGGTAAATTGCTTTCTAAAAATTATAGAAAATATGTTGAAAAGCAATTTAATAAACAATATCGTAAAGCAATTAATAAAGAAATTGCAAAAAATGGAATTACTGATGATGAATTAAAAGAATATATTGAATCTAAAGGTATTCATCCAGAACATAAAAAATATAATGTTATAACTAGTGAAAAACTAGTTAAAAGTAGTCGAAATGAAGGAAATCCTTATCAACATTTTATTTTTACAGGTGATGTTGGAAAACAAGGTCTTGAAGTTATTGATATAGTAGATGTTAATTCAGATAAATTTAAAGGAATACCTTATAGTCGTGACCATATTGGTAAATATACTAAAGGTTATAGTCGTAAATCTAGAAAATTTGGAGGTAAAAATATGATTATAAGTATTAATGGTAATGTTAAGAATGGATTAATTCATTCTCCATCCTCTACGGAGGGTCTACGCGATAAATTTGCTGTTGGCGGAAAACGTATTAATCGTCATGGAAGAACTTGGGAATATGATGAACAAAATGGATATTATGTTCCTATAACTAATCGAACTATTAATAGAACTTCTATTTATCCTATTAATAAATCTGCCAGAGGAGAAACTATTGTTGGTAGTGATTATACTTTTAGGAATGGTAGATGGTCTAAAAATAATACTATAAATAATAATGTAAATACTAATACTAATAAATCTAATATTGATAATGGAAATCGTCGTCCTCAATATTATGCTAAACGTAGACTTCCTTTATTTGAAGATGGAGCTGGTATTACTAGTGGTTTAGTTAGAGCTGGTTGGAGTCATGGAAATAATAAAGGTATTAGTACAAATAATACTAATATTTCAAGTTTACCTACAACTAAATCTAGTGGGAAGACCCCCCGTGGAGGACGAAGTAAGTCAAGTCAATCAACTCAATCTACTTCTACTAAAACACCTCCTACTGCTGTTTATAATCGTAATTTACCTAAAGTAGAAGCTAGTATTCCTACTACTTTACCTGTTTCTACTAATATTCCTGCTCAAGAAATTACATATTCAGATGGTAAAGGACAAGGTAGATTTAAAAATCTTACTACTGCTGATTGGATTGGTTTAGGTAGTAATGTTGCTGGCAGTTTAGCTAGTTATTTGGCTAGTAAAAGAGCTATTAATAAAATGAGAGGTCCTGGTCAACCTACTCTTATTAGCGCTAATAAACTTAAAACTAAATACAATATTAATCCTCAACTTGATAGAATTAGAGAAGATAAATTTGAAGCTTATCGTGATATTGATTCTAATACTGCTAGTAGTCGTGTTAGTTTAGCTCGTAAACAACGAGTTCGTAATGTTGCTGGTCAAGCTGCTAATGAACTTTATGGTAATAAAGAAAATATAGAAACTAATCTTATTAATCAAGATAGACGTAATCAACAAAGTGTTCGTCAATTTAATGCTCAACAATATAATCAATATATAGATAGAAAAACAGCATTTGATAATGGTATTAGAGAAGCTAAAGTAACTAATATTAATAATTTATTTAGTGGTATTAATGCTGGTATTCAAGATATGATTAGTAGATATGAAAATCGTAAAGCTTTAAATAATACTATTGGTGCGATGAGAGCATCTGCTCCTAATGTAGATGATAGAATTATGAGAGATGCTGGAGTTGATTATGATGAATTTATTATTCGCAAACGTAGAAAACTTGGAGGAAAACAATCATGCCGATAAACTTTTATACTCCTACTTTTAGACAACAAGTTAATCCTATTGACTTAAATGTCTTAGCTAGAACTTATAATACTCTTGAACAAGGACATCAACAAGCTATTCAAACTAAATCTCAAATTGATGCTCAACTTGCTCAATTAGATTTAAATGAAGCTGAAGATGCTTGGCGTCAAGAACAACTTAATAAAGTTCGTAATGCTCTTACTGAAAATATGCAGTATGGTAATGCGTATTCTAGTCTTGATGATATAGTTGGAACTTATGGAGATATAACTTCAAGTCCAGGAATGATTGGTCGTTTACGTGCTCAACAAGATTATAAAGCATATATGGATAATCTTGATAAACGTACTGATTTATCTGAAGATTATAAGAATTATTATCGTGCTGTTAATAAATATAATTATCAAGATATAACTGATAAAAATGGTAATATTATTGGTGGAAGTAAATGGACTCCTATTGATAAAGAAGTTTCTGAAATTCCTATGAATCAGATACTTAATCAAGCACTTCAATGGGCTGCTAAAGAACAAGGCGGCGGTAGTCAAACAAGATGGCTTGATGCTAATGGAAAAGTTACTGATGATATTACTAAATCTGTTACAGGAGAGATTTATTCTCATACTAAAGGTGATTGGCAAAGGTTAAGTAAAGCTAAACTTGCTGAAGCTGTTAAAGCTGTTATTGAAAATACTCCTGGTGCTAAAGCTAGTCTTGAACAAGATTATAAGATTGCTAAATGGAAATATGACCAAAATGGTAGTAATCCTGATATAACAGATAAAAATGGTATTCTGCTTACTCCTGAACAGTATCTTGCTAAACGTATTGACCCTTTCTATAACGCTGCAACTTTTTATAATCAAGATAGTAATACTACTTATGGAGAAGCATGGAAAGCTCAATTAGCTTTAGCTAAACAAGCTGGATTAGGAAGTACAAATCAAAGAAAACAAGCTATTGATAATTTAACTTATAAAGGTACTCCTGTTCGTATTGATAATTTTATGCCTGCTCAAGCTCAAGCTGAAATTACTAGTAATAGACAATCAATAGCTGGATTACTCAACAAATATAATCCTGATATTAATATTGATTTAGCAACTGCTAATCCTAATGATATTAGAACTAGTATCATGACTAATATTACTAGCCCATCTGATAGAGCATATGCTCTCAGTTATCTTAATGATATTATTGATAATCAAGAATATATTAATAGTCTTAAAGTTGGTAAATCGCAAGATAGCATTGACGGATTTGATACATATAATTCTATTATTAGTTTAAGTGATTTGCCTAATAATAAATATTCTGATACATATAGTAAATATGTTAATCAGATATTTGGAGATAGTAGTTCTATTAGACAATACTTTAATAATGATGATGTTTATAACTCATTTATTAATGCTCTTGGTGGAGAGAAAAAAGCAATTAGTCTTGGAATAAGATTTGGTTCTGATGGTAATGGTTATAGATATGCTGAATTACCTAAAGATTATCATAAATCTATTTATAGTTTTGGTAAAGCTGTTAAAGAAGCTGAAGATACTAGAAATCCTTTAAATGCTTTTCTTAATTCTGCTAAAACTAGATTCTTTGGTTATGGTGATAAGTTTGTTAGAGTTGATTCTAATGGTGAAGAACATCATGCTGGATTACCAACAGGTAATAAAGAACCTTATATTGGTTTAGTTAATTATGTTGATTCTCTTAAATCTAAAAATGATGCTGTTCTTGATGGTGGCAAAATAACTTCTTCTACTATTGGTATTAGTGCTTTAACTCCTGAATTAGCTGAAATTAATTTTATGATGAATGCTAATCCTGAAGAAGCTAGTAAACTTTCTGCTTATAAGAAGAATAAAGAAGAACAAGCTATGATGGCTATTCGTAGTGGTATTGATTTAACTCAAGGAGAAGCTTATATTACTAGTGAAAATGGAGTATTTGAATCTATGTCTTCTGAAGATAGAAAAGCTTATACTGCATATCTTAGAAGTGCTAAAGAAAATGAAATTACTCCTACTATTGTTCGTGACCCAAAAACTGGTGATGTTGGAGTTCAAATTAATATTGCTGGTTATTACGATACAGAAGGTAAACTTAAAAGAGAACCTATTACTTTACTTATAGGTAGTGGTGCCATTGATAGTTCTATTATTCAATCTTGGAATCAAGATACTAGTTGGAAAGCTGCTGGTAAAGTAGAAAATTATTATAATGCTAATAGACCTATTTCGCTTACTAATAATGCTGCATTTACTGGAATTGATAAATTTAAATTAGTGCCTAATGGTGGAGGTTTTAATTTAATTAATTCTACTAATAATCAAACTATTGGTTTAGTAAGTAAAGAAAATGCTGTTGATATTGTGGATAATTTATCTCAATGGGAACAAACTGTAACTGCTGTTAAAGCTGGTATGGCAGTAGATGAAAATGCTGTTAAAGCTATTCAACAAAATGTTGCTACTAAACTTGCCCAACTTAGTGGCAGTTCAGACCTTTATGTTATTCAATATTACTATGATGAATTAACTAATAATCTATATTAATATGGATGTATTAAAGTTTCTACAAGGTGGTAATCAAACACCTAATCCTAAATATAATCCTAAAACTAAAAAGGGGGCTATACAGCCTCCTACTTTAGTTGATTACAACCCCGGCACTTCTATTAGTGACCGGGGTCGTGGTCATTTATTTAGTCGTATTGCTGGGCAATCATATAATCTTAATCAATATGATATAGATAAATATGCTCCTTATGATGTTTATGTTAATCCTGTTGATGACCCAGAAAAACTTAATAAAGAACGTGCTGTTAATCAAAGTAATTGGGAACAAGGATTAAGAATGATTGGACAGATTGGTAATGAGATTACTGTTGGTACTGCAATAGGTTTTGCTGATTTAGCTGATGCTTTCTATAATATGATTAGTGATAGTCCTAATGATTATCAATCTGAAATAAGTTCTGAACTTGAATCTTTAAAAGAATCTATTAATGAGCGTTTAGCTATATATAGAGAAAATCCTAATGCTGCTTTTGATATTGGAGATTTTGCTTGGTGGGCTAGTAATGCTCCTAGTATAGCTAGTTCTTTAACTCTTATGGTTCCTAGTACAGGTCTTGCTAAAGGTGTTTCTTTATTAGGTAAAGGTATAAAGTTTAATAAATTAGCTAATAAAATGGCTAATGCTATTAACATGACACAAAAGAGTAGAGCAATTACTAGTAGAATAGCAGAAGCTACTGCTATTGGAATTCCTTCTCGTTATCTTGAAAATTATCAAGAAGCTAGACAAACTTATAATGATATTGAAGATTATTCTAAAACTCAACTTGCTAATATGAATGATAAACAAAGAGAAGAGTTTTATAATAATAATCCTAAATATAAAGATATGTCTGATGAAGAAGTAGCTAAAGATATTGCTAAAAATAGTGCTGATATTACTTTTGCAGAAGATTGGGCTAATATTCTTTTTGATGTATGGCAAGTTTATAGTTTAAAAAACTTATGGAAAAATGCTTTAAGTGGTAATACAACTAGTTCTAGACTTAGAAATTTAAATACTGCATTTAATAGTAATATTGATGATGCTGCTGCAATTACTGACGCTTTAAGTAATAAAACGACTAAACAAGCAATTACTAGTACATTAAAAGATGTAGGCGATGATATTCTTCATGGTGTTAGAGCTGAATGGACAGAAGGAGTTGAAGAAGCTATTAATTATATAGCTAGTCAAGATGGTTTATATAATGGTAAAAAAGTATTTGATAAAGATATTCCTCAACAAACTATTAAAGATTATCTTCAAGACCCAATGTTATGGGAACAAGCATTTTGGGGTGCTCTTGGTGGTGTTACTTTTAGTAGTGTTATGAATAAAGCTGGAGAGTTTATTAATAAACGTCTTGATAAAGATTGGACTTCTGCTGAAAAACAAAGAGAAAACGAAATTCTTGGTCGTACTGCTACTTTTCAAGCATATCAAGAAAGACTTAATAGTATTGCTAATGGTAAAAATCCATTTATAACTATTACTGATGAAAATGGTCAACAGGTTAATCCAGATATTATTACTGGTACTGAAGAGGAACTTCGTAATATAGCTGAAAAAGAATATATGGATAATATTATTATTAATTCTATGAATGCTGGTAATTTAGGACTTCTTGAAAGTTCTATTAATAGTAAAGAATTTAATGATAGTATTACTAATAAACTTGGATTACAACAACAAGAAAGTAATGAACTTATTAATAGATTTAAAACTGAAATTAATAATCTTAAAAATGAATATAATACTACTTTAAATAAAGTTAATAGACTTGGTGGTGGATTTGAAGTTGGTCGTATTATAGCTACTCAAATGGTTCATGCTCGTAATCGTCAAGAAAATTATAATAATCTTCTTAATTGGGCTAATAATGTTTTAAATCAAGATATTACAAATAATCATATTGAAGATGTTGATATTACTTCTGCTAAAAATGGTATATATCAACATATTCTTGATAGTATTCAAAGAGATATTAAAACTATTCAAGATAATGCTGCAATTAATGATTCAGTTAAACAAGAACGTATTGCTCAATTAAATGAACGTCTAGATGCTATTAATAAACTTTATATCCCTATTGATATTGAAAATAAAAATAATATTCAATCAGCTATTCAACTTCAAAAACAATATAATGAAGTATTTAAAGATTTAGCAGAAGTTGTTAATGCTGAAATTAATGTTGAAGTTAATAAAAATCAACTTAATTTATCTGATGATAATATTAAATCTCGTATAACTTATCTTAATAATTTCTTTGATAGTAGTCGTAAAAAGATTGTTAATAAAGCTATGGACGATTTACGTAATGCTTATAAACAATATGGAAAAGATTATGTTAATTCTGTTATTAAAGATGCTAATAATGGTAATAAACCTAATATAGATAAAGTTATTAGAGATGCTTATGCTGCACTTGATTTAAATTCTAAAGGTAATGAACATCTTAAAACTACATTAGAACAATTAGCTGAAATTGCAGAAATTGAAAACGATGTTAATAATGCTCCTAAAGAGGAAGTTGCTCCTGTTAATCCTGATGTTAATGAAGTTAATGAAACTGATGTAGATGATACTAACTCATCTCCATCCTCCACGGGGAGTATAGCGGAGCGAAGCGAAGCGGTTCCTAGTGAGCCTACTAATACTGAACAACCTCAATCTCAAACTGAACAACCAATTTCTCAAGAACCTATTAGTACTCCTAAACCTGAAGTTAATAATAATCTTCCAGATGATGAATTTGAACGTGGTCAAATAGGTACTGATTTAGTTTATGAAAGTATTGCTGATTTAGAAGATTCTCTTGGACATGAATCAACTAGTAGCGATTTACTTAATGCAAGACAATCTATTATTGATAAACTTAGTCAAGCTGGATTTGAACAAACAGAAGCTAGCGATATAGTTAATAATATTATTGATGGTCTTACAGGTGGTAGTTTATATAGTTCTGTTCAAGATGATAGCACTAGACGTTTATTACTTAATGCTACTTATGCTACTGTTACAGGTAATGAACGTAATATAGAAGCTGTTATGAATGATTTTGCTAATAGTGTTGATAGTGAAGATAATACTAGAGGTAAAATTGTTAATGGTAAAGTCTATCTTAGTATTGGTCAATTAGTTGAATATATAGATAGTGTTACGGGTAATAAAATTATTAAAAATTACTTGTTTAATCAAATAAAAAACTATCTTTACGCCAGCACTAATAATCAAGGTAAATATCGTGCTACTGACGAATCAACTATTAAAAAACTTAATGCTAGACAATTTGTTCAATATGTAGATGGTATTGCTAAAGAACGTCTTGAAAGACTTCAAGTTGAACATACTAATAATGTTAATCTTAAGTATATAATAGAGAATGAAAATGTTAAAGCATTTACTTCTATTAAACAAGGTGATTATCTAGAAACTGAATATGATAGTAAGCTTAGACGTATTAATATACTTGCTAATGGTACAATTATTGGTTATATAGGAGTTCCAAATATTGATAAATTTGGTAACTATGATATGGTTAATCAAGGTTGGAAATATAATATTCATGCTGAAAATGGTCAAGTTATTTCTCCACTTAAAGACGCTTTAATTAGTATTCTTGATGGTGATAGATTTGACGAAGAATTTATTGGTCATTTATATGAACTTGCTGTTAAAGAAGAAGTTACACAAGAAGAACTTGTTAATCTATTTAAAGAATTTGAAACTAAATATCCTGATATAGTTAGAGATTTTACTATTCCTGTTGCAAGTTTTGATTTAGCTGGGCATCTTGTTAATCTTACTAAATATATATTTAATCAGCCTTATGAAAATAGTCATGAAGCTAGTATTAATCGTTGGTTTAATAATCTTCTTAATAGTTATGACCAAGCTATTACAATAGTTAAAGGTGATTTTAAAGGTAAGATTAAAGCTGTTAATGTTAAATATGGAGTTCTTAATACTATTGATGATACTAATGGTGAATGGAATGATGTACAAGAAACAGTAGTTGGTTATGATGAAAATATTAACAAACTTGGTGTAGTTGTACAAGGTCAAGTATATCTTAATGGAGAAAGTAAACCTACTATTATTGAAAATCTTACTACTAATGGTATGCCTGTTATTAGTATTCCAAGTAGTGACGGTACTTCTTTATATGCTTTTTGTAAACAAGTTCCATTAAATAGTAATCTACTTAAAGGTGATGCTCGACGTATTATTAATTCTATTAAAAATGAAGTTAATAATCTTTGTAGAGATTATATTAGTGGAAAAATAAGTTTTGGTGAACTTAAACAAAGTCTTGGAGATATATTTGGAAATAATAAACTTATTAACGGAGATAGAAATACTGGACTTCAAATTAGTATTAATCCTACTAATATAGGCTTTTATGTTAAAGGTGCACATTTTAATGGTAAGGATTATGCTTTTACTATTAATTCTGATGCTGGTAATTATAAACGTAATATTATTATTAATTCTCCTTATGTTGTTAATAGTGCTTTTAAAATAGGTAAAAGTTATGGTATTAATGCTAGTACTATTGATGAATTAGATAATGCTCTTCGTCCTGTTATTGATGAAATGTTTAACTATGCTCAATTTGCTATTAGTAAAGATTTTATTAATGATAGTACAAAAACTAATGATAAAACTAATAAATATATTTATCGTGAAAATGGTAAAACTATTATAAATATTGATGGTAAAACTTATAGTTATAATAGTTATCAAGATTTTATTATTAGTAATGGTTTAGTTAGAACTAAATTAGCTAATACTAATACTAATGAAACTGCTGGTAATTGGCAAATAGATATTCATTCTAAACTCGATATTACTTATGAACTTGAGGGTAGACCCCCCGTGGAGGATGGAGCAATACCTGAACAGCTATCAGAGTTTATGTTAGATGATACTCTTAATGCTATTAATTTTAATGATTTTGAATCTGCTATAACTGCTAAGAATTTAACTCGTGGACTTAAAAAGTATTTTGCTAATGACCAAACTGCTATTGATTATATTAATGCTCTTCAAAAGATTGGTATATTGCCTAAGAATATTCAAATTGTAGATAGTATTACTGATAATAATGGTAATAAAGTTAATGCGGTTTATCATCGTGATACAGATACTATTGAACTTAATCGTTCTGCTATTGCTGGTCAAAGAGTTTATCGAGTTGTTAATATTATACTTCATGAAAGTTTACATAGACAACTTTATACTAAATATAATACTGAACAAGCTCTTGCTTTAGTTAAGCCTATATATGATAAATTTAAAGCTTGGCTTGATATTCAAGATGATGCTACTAAAGAAAGACTTAAACCTTATCTATTTGAGAACTTTAATACAAGTGAAGCTCTTGAAGAATTTCTAGTTGAAAGTATTACTAGTAATGCTCTTATGACTGCACTTAATGAAATTAAATATGATAATAGAAAAGTTAATAAACGTAAGACTTTATTTAGTAGACTTCTTGAAATTATTGCTGATATGTTAGGTATTAAGATTAATGAAGATAGTTTATTAGCTGCTGCTAGAGATGTTTATAAAGCTATTAAAAAAATGCCTAAAGAAAGTAATCAAGAGGCTATTCAAGGAACTTTTCAGTTTGAAGAAGAAACTGCTAGTACAGAACAAACTGAAAATCCTAATGAAGATAACAGTCAAGATTATAATTATAATAATGATAATCTTAATGATGGACTTGATATGTTTAGTAGTGTTGATGATAATACAGTGGTGAATATGGCTGAATTAACTAGCCGTTTACCAATAGACCAACAGCCCGAATTTGCCACTTTGCTTGACATAGGACGCATCAGTTTTAGCTGTATGTAGAATTAATCGAGCAAATATAAAAGTCGCTTAAAACGAAAGAAAACCACCTCTATGACGATGTAATAAAATTTTACTTTACATTAGTCATAGAGGTATTACTATTAATGAATTTAAACTTAAATATAAACTTATGAGTTGTGGAAATATTAAACTTGTAGGATATAATAATCTTAATAATGTTATTATTAAAGAACATGGTTCTAATAATGCTGATTATTATAGTCTTATAGCTATGGTTGAAGACCCAATTTTTAAAAAGATTGTAGCTGATAAAAATATTAATGTTAAAACTTCTGGAAGACAAGCTTATAATGCTCTTCTTGAAGCTAGAGCTATTAAACTTCGTAATATGGACGATGTAGCTTCTGTTGCTGAAAAAGAAGAACGTGGTTTGTTTAGTACAATTAAAGCTAGAGATACAGCTATTACTTATATGGCTGATATTATGAATAAACTTAGTTTTAATTTTCTATATAATGGTGCTCCATTAAATTTTAATGAAATTAAAAAACGTACTAATGAAACTGTTATTAATGCTGGACTTAAACGTGCTAAGAAATTAGCCGGAAGTGATGAAGCTAAAAATAATGAACTTAATAGTTTTATTAATAATCCAAATCCTGCTACTAAAATTAATGGTCTTGGTGCATTTCTTCGTAAATATGGTGATGCTCAAGATTTTAATTATGGTGCATTACTACGTTCATTAACTAATACTGAATTTAATGAAGCTCTTTTTAATAATAAAAATGTAGCTAAACTTATTAAACGAGATGAATTATATCAAACTACTGATTATGAAGAATTAGGCGGTTATCTTGATGAAACTTCTACTGAAGGTGATGAAAATAGTATAGATGATGGTATTGATTTAATGACTCAACTTTGGAATTTAAGTATTGGTGAAGTTAAAGATTTTAATAAACACGTAGAAGAAATTATTAAATATCATCTTGCAAGTTTACCTAAACTTACTGCTGCTTCTCAACTTGATAATGGAAGTTATCCTTTTGATACTAATAATGAATTAGGAGTTGTTACTTTTTCTGATGCTAATTATTTATCTAAAATATTATATGCTAGTGCTGATACTAGTAATGTAGATAATTTTATAGCTAGTCTTAAACGTATATCTGAAACTATTCCAAATTGTGAATGTTTAATTCAATTATATGATTTACTTAGCAAAAATAAAGTATTTGCTAATAAGTATATGATGGTGTTTAATAAACCTATTATATCTAAAATTGAAACTTATATTCAAACTGATTCTAATGGTAATAGTTATGTTCGTGCTCGTGTAACTAATCCTAATACTGATTCTCGTACTATTTTACAGAATACTTTTTATAATAATGTTAAGAATAATATTATTACTAATCGTGTTCCTACTGCTCGTGAAAAGTTTCGTATATATGATAGATATAAAAATACTCCTCATGCTAATCTTTATTTATATGATGCTTTTAAAGAAATATTTCCAGATATTAATCAAGCTAGTTTTAATTTAGCTATTGCTAAGATTGGTCGTGTAGCTATGGCTAATAATCTTATTAATTTTGCTAATGTTATTAATCGTACAGTTGAAAACTATAATAAATATGTAGAAGCGCTTAAAAAGGATAAAGGAACTAAAATGCCTGATAGTTTTATTAATAGAGGTGATACTTCTATTATATATCAAATGGCTGATGTCTTTAAAGATATTATTTATATTCCTGTTGAACTTAATTCTCGTAATCCTGAAGGTAATTTAAGTTCTGATGTTATTAATAGAAGTTTTATTACTAATATTGCTAAAATAATTAATGATGACAAATCTACTGTTGAAGAACAAAATGCTATGGCTGAAGCTTATGCTAGACAAAAGTTTGCTAGTCATCAATATGATTATAGTAATTTACTTCTTGAACATCGAGATACTAATGGTAATATAATTAATTATGGACTATTTAGAAGAGTTGGAAATGGAATTCCTAAACTTACTGAATATGCTCGTAGTATGTTTAAAACTTCTCTTCTTAATGGTATTAGCGAATTAGATAATAACAATAATGACTTATATCGTAGTATGAGTGACGGTGATTATTTAATTACTGCTATGGGATTATTTATGACTGATATTAATAATTCTGAAACTCCTACTGCTAATTATTTACTTCCCATACCTAGTGATGCTCCTAAAAACTTTACTATTACTGCTCCTAGATATAGTCTTGCTGGATTACGTAGTCAACTAGAAGATGGAACTAAAATTATAAATAAAGAACATCCATTATTTAAACAGTATTATAATATAGCTATTCAAGAACTTACTAATATGGCTCAAGCTGTTAATGTAATGTTTAAAACTAATGCTAATGGTAATCCTATTTTAACTAATGGAGATTTTGAATTTAGTGATACTTATAATAATAAACCTGAACATTTTTATAATCAATACCATAAAGATGGAAAAGGTAATGTATTTACTATTAAAGATGGACATAAAGTTTTAGCTGGTAGAGTATTTAGTTTTAAACGTTTAGTTAGTAAAATTACTCCTAATAGTAATGGAGCATTTAATGAACTAATTGGGTATGGTAAGACTATTGACATCCTCTACGGGGGGTCTACACGTGGACTTAGCTATGTTAATAATCAAGTAGTTCTTAATGGAGAACAACGTGTTGCTCTTGAAGATGCTGTTGCTGATTGGTTAAATGAATATATAACTAATGGTTATAAAGAACTTAAAAATAAATATGGTACATTTATTGACGATAGAATTAATAATGAATCTTTAGCTGAATTTCTAGTTAATGATTATCTTGTTAGAGATAGTATGTACGATATGTATGGTGGTGACCAAAGTTTTTATAAAAATGGTCAAGCTATTCTAAAACGTATTAAAGAAGTACAAGCTAGTGGTAATCCTTTTGGTAATACAGACTTTACTAAAAATGATTTAAATATAGTTACTGATTTATATGATATAACTATCAAAGGTAATGCTGTTACTGTTCCTTATACTGTTAATGGAGTTACTAAACGTAAAAAAGTAATTCTTCAAGATAAATTTAGAGGTGTTACTATTTATAATACTTTTAAAGCTTCTGATAAAGTTGTTATTGATAGACTTGATAATCAACTTAAAAAAGCTGGACTTGATAAAAAAGATAGAGAACGAATACTAGAACCATTTAAAGGAGGAGTTAATGCTAATGATGCTCAATCTTATATTACTCTTGAAGAATGGATTCGTCGTATTACTGCCGCTGGTGAATTAGATAAATATGCTGGACTTATTCAAAGTATTACAGATGATACTCCAATAGATAAAATTGATTGGACTAAATTTGCTAATAAAGTTCAAATTCAAAAGAATTTCTATTATGATTTATATTATGATACTACTGTTGGCATTGAAGTTCCTAGACAAGTAAAAAATGCTGAGTTTGTTCTTATTCCTAAACTTATTAAAGGAACAGAACTTGAAAAAGTCTATAATATAATGACTAATAGAGGTATTCATCAAATTAATACTGTTGAAACTGTTAAAGTTGCACAACATAACAGAATGACACTTTGGAATAATGATGGTGTTTTAACTGATGAAGCTCTTAAAGAATTTGATAATAATGTATTTGATAATTCTGAACTATTTAGTTATAATTATCTTTATCGTCAGCAAGAAGTTCCTCAACATATGGTTGATGCTAGTAATAAAGCTGCTATTCAGATTATGAAGAAAATGCTTGATAATCTTCCTAATCGAACTGAACTTAATGAACTTAAAAGTAAAGTATTTAATAATTATGTAGCTAATATTAGAAATAGTTTTGAAAAAACTTGTGCTGAACTTGGTATTGGATTGGATGATAATGGTCATATTGATTTAAATTCTAATGGCACTATTAGAAATCTTAATCGTTTTGTATTTTTTGATAGATTTAAAGAAAATGCTCAACAACAAGGAGTTGAAAAAGCTCTTCTTGAATTTTTTGATTTAGATAGTGCTGGATTTAATAATCTTCCTTTATTCTTATCTAACATTAGTAGTAAACTTGAAAGTATTGCTAATAGTTATTTTAATACTAATATTACTAGACAACTTATTAGTGGTTGGCACGCTGCTCAGCTATCTGATTTTGGATTTAAAGTTGATAAACAAACTCAAACAGATAGTAAACTTCAATATAAAAAGATTGGAGAAGTTGATGGCACTCCTGTTTATTATACTGAAATTAAACTTCCTAGATGGAGTAGTAAACTTAAAAGATTAAATATTGAACAAGTTCCTGATAGCTTACGTACTATGATTGGTTATCGTATTCCTACTGAAGGTAAACAATCTATATGTATTATGTATGTTAAAGAGTTTCTTCCAGATGCTTATGGTAGTACTGTTGTTGTTCCTGATGAATGGGTTACTCAAACTGGTTCTGACTTTGACGTTGATAGTGTTTATGGTATGTCTAAAACATTTAATCTTGTTAAAGGTGTTCCAACTGAAATTACTCATGCTAGATATACTAAAGATGAAGTAGGGTATATTAATTATGTTAAAGATAATGTAGATAAAGCTAGTCGTAAAATTCTTGGTAAGACTTATAATAAACAAGGTAATATTAGAGCTTCTTTAAAAAATAGCGAAGATGCTATTAATGCTACTCTTGAAGGTTATAATGGTAATCTTAAAGTTGTTGAAAAAATTGCTAATGATGGTGGACTTAAGTCTTACGAATCATACTTAAAACTCCCCGTGGAGGATACAAGTAGTCAAGCTGCTAGAACTAATGCTATTATTCAATCATTTATTGATATACTTAATAACCCTGCTGCATTTGAAGAAAATACTACTACTTCTAACTTTGAAAATGTCAAAGAAGCTAATGAAACTTATGCAGAAATAGTTGGCGCTAATAAAACAACTGTTGCTCCTAGTGATTTCTTTACTCAACTTGATTGGTTTGATGCTGCTACATCTGGTATTAAACTTAAAGGTATCAGTGTTAATCGAGATACTTTTATGAGTATTGGAAATATTACTAAAGCTAATCATAGTGAAGGTATTAAAGTTATGTACACTACTGATATGATTAGTGAGCAAGAAGCTGTTAATAGATATGGTAAAGAAAATGTTGAAACTATTGGTAGTAAACATATTCGTATTACTCATAAGAATTTTGGTTGGTCTGGAGATGATAAGAATATTGATGGCTATTTGATTAATCCTTATAGTTCTCAAACTACTGCTCATATTCTTGATGTTATGAAAGAAGGAGCTATACATAATGAAAATACTTATACGTTTAATGCTTTCAAAACTATTGTTGACTTTGGAAGTAATTACGATACTGCTATTGGATTTATGTGGCAACCTGCTATTGATATACTAGTTCGTAAATGGAAAGAAACTAATAGTGTTCTTGCAGAAGGTACTAAAAATCCTCTTACTGAAGCTATTAGAGAAGTTGCTCATAGTCTTGGTTTTGGTGAAAAAGTTAATTTTGCTGGACGTAAAAAGCTAATTGAAACTATTGATAAAAGTTATGGTGAAACTTTCAAGAAATTATTCAATTTAAGCGTTTCTGACGCATTTTCATCACCTGACCTTATATTTTCATCAGACGCATATAAATCTCGTCTTAGAGGGGAAATGAATGGCGTTCAGCAGGCTTTATTTGACTTTTATGTTCTAGCACAATTCAATCGGTTAAACTCAATCGGACAGGATATAAGTAATAATCTTAATATTCTTGGTGCTGATAAATATGGTGCTAAACAAAGTTTTTATGCTAGTGATAAAGTATTTAGAGATGCTAGAACTGTTATTGAAAATAGTAATATTTATGCTCCATCCTCTACGGGGGGTCAAACCTTGCTGTTAGAGAGTGTATTTCCTGATATTAGTGGTGGTATAGATGCGTTTATTAAATCAGATATATCTAAAAGTAGTTATCCTAGTTTAGCTGCATTTTTACAAATGAGTACTGCTCTTAGTGTTAAAGCTACTCAACAAGTATTTGAAACTGCTAATCCTGTATTTATTGATTATGTATATAGAATAGCAGAATGGACTAAAGGTGGGATAATGACTGAAAAGTTATATAATGACTATAAAGATTATCTTATTAATAAACTAGAAGTAGGTAATAATGGTAGTTCTTATCTTAATTTACCTGTTACTATTGTTAATGGTGATTTTGTTCATCCTAAATATATTAAAGAATATGGTACTGGACAATCTAGAGCTTTAGAAGTTGGACGAGTAAGTGGTACATTAGTTAATATTAAAACAGATGATGTTATAGTTAAAAATATATTTGAACCTACACAAACTGAAATTGATGTATTTGCTAGACTTACTCCTGCTCAGAAAGTTGATTGGATTAAACGTAATTTTAATCAAGATGGTAGTGTATTTGAGCATATTGAAATAGTTGCTAATGATGAAAGAAATAATCGTCGTAATGTAAATATTCAATATATTAATTATATACAAGGTGATATTACTAATGATGAAGCCCATAGATTATTTGATAGAGCTTGGAATCATCCTAATCCTCTTATTAAACTTGCAGCTCTTGATTTAGTTAAATATGCTTTTATTGTTGAAGGTCATAAATTTAGAACTAGAAATATTAGTAGACTTATAAGTAATACTCCCCTTAGAGGATTGAGTGAGGGCGGAATAGCTATTGGAGATATAGCTATGAAAGGCATTAATAACTATGGTTTTATTGATAAAGATAATGTTGAAGATATAATTGGTTTTATTCGTAAGAATTATAATAGTTTTAATTGTCCTAGTTATACATTTAAAAGACTTACTAATAATAAAATTAATTATAGTCTAAAAAGAAGTGGTATTATTACTTTTAATGGTCAAGAAAATCTTGATAATGTAGGAATAATAAGAAATGGAGATGCTGTTAATGTTATTAGAATTAATAGAAATTTATATATTAAAGGAACTTATGATGGAACTTTAGCTTACTATCCTATTGATAGACTTGAATCATTTGAAACTTATAATAGTATTGAGCCTAGTATTATAGCTAATAATAATATTCATAAACCATTAGCTGTTCTCCTTTATGATGGTATTACTCAACAAGAAAAAAGAGATAAATTTATTGATGGTATTAAAGATAACATTAATGAAGCTGTAAATAAAGGTTATAAAGAAGTTCCTGAATTATATAGTAAGTATATTTCTGATGAGTATTTCCAGCCTTTTATGAATACTCCTTTTGAGAATAATACTATATATACTATTAATGATAAATTTTATCTTAATATTAATGGAACTACTGCTATTAATTTAAGTGATGATTTACAGCAATATAAAGCTAAATATCCTAATATTGAAGATAATAAACTTGGTTTATTTATTGAAATTAATGAAAATGAAATAAATAGAGTTACTAGTAATACTGATAGATATAGTAGTGTCGATGACCAAACTCCTATTGGTAGATTTGCTAAAAATGCTAGTTTAGTTATTTCACGTGCTGTTCGTCATGGACAACCTGCTGCTCAAAATGTATTAAACGCTCTTAATAATGCTGAAATTAATTATCTTGATAGTAGTAGTCTTTCTGATAATTCTGAATTTTCGTTATCAGTTATAGCTAATTATATAGATGTTGAAGCTAATAATATTCTTAATGATATTAATCGTTTTATTAAAATTGACGGTATTGATAAACCTATTAACGATAAAGATGTTATTGGTAAAGTTCTTAAAGATGAACAACTTCAAAATCGTTTCTTAGATGTTATTCTTAGTGCTAATACATTTAAGAATAAATATAAACTTATTAGTGAAATTGATATTGATAGTACAAATCTTGATGATAAAACTAAAGAGAATATTAGAAAGATTCAAAAATTAGTTAATCAAGTTGATTCTAATACTACTGTACATTCTGCTAGAAAAGATTGGTTTGAAAGATGGATTCAATTACGTACTACTAATCCTAATTATCTAAGTGGTCTTATGAAAGAATTTGATGCTTATGGTGATACTGGATTTATGGATTATTGGATACAAGATATTCGTGCTAATCGTAACTTTGTATTGCAGAATATACTTAAAGATGTAATGGGTACTGTTGAAGAAGGTCGTCTTAATGGTATTAAAGAATCTAATGACTTTAGAAATTATCTTAAAGAACTTAAATCCAGAGCTGCTAAAGTTGGTAAATCTGTTAGTCTTAATAGTATAATTGATGATGACGGTAGATTAATTCAACCTAATAATCCTATTTGGGAAGAAAAGATGAAGAAATATAGAGATGCTGCTATTGAAGCTGAACAAAAATTTGGTATAAATAGTGTTGAACATTTTATTGCTCTATCTAATAAAGCTAAATTTATTGATATGACTACTATTCATCAGCTTAAACCAATTACTGTTCAAGATGAAGATGGTAATAATGTTACTATTGAATATTCTATTTATATTATAAATCTTGAAAGAAGTCTTCTTGGTCTTAAAAAAGGAGATGATGGTATTCCTAAAGAATTTGCTGAATATAAAAGACTTAATAGTAGAATACGAGATATTCTAAGCCAAGCTACTGATAATGTTACTACACAAAGTCAAGATGAAGAACTTGGACGTATATATGCTCAAATGGATAGTCTTACTAGTCTTTACGATGAAGATGGTAATAAAAAGATTGGTCATGATTTAAATGTAGCTGAAAGACTTCGTGCTTATCAAACTAATATTCGTAAAGTTAAAGAAATGTTTTATGATAAGCAAGCTAAAGAAGGATTTGATTCTAAACTTAAAGAACAACTTTCTATTATTAGTAAATATGAAAGTCAACGTGATGCTAATGGTAATCTTCTTATTAGTATGGAAGAACTTATGAAAGTTCCTGAATATCGTGAAGCTAAAGAATGGATTCGTAAGAATACTAGATATATTCTTGATATTAAAGATATAGAAGATTTAAATTGGGCATTTGAAGAACTTAAAGACGCTAATAAAGGTAATAGTGTCCTTAATCTTGCTATTAGAGAATTTCAAGCTAAAGATGAATTTAATGTAGTTGATGGACGTAAGATACCTGAAGAACGTGCAGCTCTTATTAAAGCTGAAACAGTTAGAAAATATAAATATACTAAAGGTAATGGTATGCCTTATGTTGGTATTATTCGTTCTGCTGAAGATGAATTAAGAATTTATCGTGCTGATTTCTATAATTATCTTACAGGTAATAAATCTAAGAGCGAAGAAGAAATTAATGTAGGAGAAGCTATTAATAAAATACTTGAAAAATATTTTGATAATGCTACTAGAACTCTTAATACTGCTGATATTAGTCAAGAAGATTTAGAACAACTCAAGACTGATTTTGAAGTATTTAATGAAATTACTAGAGGTGAAAAGAGTACTGATAAAGCTAAAGCAAAACGTGTTGCTGAATTTATTGAAAGTGAATGTGATGTTACTTATAATTGGAAACAATATGAACTTGATAAAAATAGAGCTTTTGCTAAAGGTAAAAAATATTATGATAAATGGCTAGAAGTATTTAATGAACAAGTTGAAGAAAATGGAACTATTGCAGAAAGACCTAATCAAACTATTTATGGTATTATTAAACCTAAAGATTTAGATAAATGGACTGATATTGATAAAACTGCTGCAATTAATATTCTTCAAAAGAGAACTAGAGAAACTACTACTCAATATTATTATATAAAAGAAAAAGAAGTTCTTGACAAATATGGTATTGATAGTGTTGAATATAAACAATGGTATAGAGATAATCATTATTTTGACCCATATACTCGCACTATTAAACCTATTCGTATTTGGACTACTATGCAAATGATTAAAGATGATGGTTCAGCTGTTGTTGGTAATTATGAACCACGTATTAATCAAATGCACATTACTCCTAAAGAAGAACTTATTAATCCAGAATATAGTAGTTTTGTTAATAAGTACAAAGTAGGAACAGGATATGATAATCCTAATTATACTAGTCTTAATGAGTATCAACTTGAACTTATGAATAAAGTAAATGAACTTATGAAAAAGTATTGTTTTACTAATAGTAATAAGCGATATGTTGATATGGGTTATCTTCCAGCTTTGCCTAAATCTAAAGATATGACTGTTAAAGATTACTTTGAACAAGCTCTTAGTTTTCTTGGTTGGACAGCCAATGTTCCTAATAATACTAGTTGGAGAAATAATGAAGATTTAATTTTTGATAAAGATTATGATATTCCTAATCCTAGATTAGTTCAGTTAGTTAATAAAGATACTCAACAACTTCCTACTATACCTAAATTTAAAGAACCTAATGAAAGTGATGAAGAATTTAGTAAACGTAAAGCTGCTGCTATTAAAGCTAGAGATGAAATTATTGAAAAGAATAATAAAATTCATAATGATATTCTTAATCGTAATTGGGAAGAAGTATTTAACAGTTTCTTAATTGAAAGTAATAGATATAATGCTATTAAAACAGTTAAAAATCTTCTTTATACTGCTGACCAAATTATTACTAGCAATACTGCTTATGATATAAATTATAAAGGTAGTATAACTGAAAATAGAGAAGCTAGTGCCGGTGGAGAAATTGAATATAAACAAGAAAAACAAACTAGAACTAGTGAACATCTTAGAAGTTTTATTCGTCGTCTTGTATTTGAACAATATAAAGATAATAAAACTCCTAATCTAGTTAAACTTGGTTCTCTTGCTCAAAATATTGCTGGTAGTAAATATATGATGATGAACATTACTGGTGGTATTGCTAACGTTCTTACTGGTTCTAGTAATATATTTATGGAACGAGCTGCTGGTGAATATATTAATCTTAAAGATTGGGAAGCTGGTAAATCTGAATGGATTAAAGGAACTGTTAGTTATATGGCTAATATGTATAGTGAAAATAGTAGTACACTTCAAGATGCTATTATTAAACTTAGTCATGTAGTTGATTTTGATAGAGTCACTGAAGTTAGTACTGCTGAAGGTCTTAGAGAAAATATTCGTAGAGTTCGTGGATTATTATTTAGTCCTCAATCTGTTGGTGAACATTATATGCAAAATACTATGTTATTTGCTATGCTTAAATCTCATAGACTTGTTGATAATGGTAGAGGTGGTTATGATATAATGAGTAAAGAAATGTATCATCGTAAAGCTGAACAAGATGCTCTTATGTCTGTAATAAATACTCCCCGTGGAGGAGAGAACCAAGCTCTACTTGAACAATTTAATAAGTTCATTGATGATGCTAAAGCTGATAATAAAAAACTAGCTAAATATAATCTATTTAAAGCTAATCCTATATTCGATTTTATTAAGACTTATCTTAATGAAGAACAACAAAGAGAATATATAGCTAAACGTAAAGAACTTATTAAAGATATTGATAAAAAGTTTGCTGAACTTCCAGATATTTATAATCAATTTGAACTTAAAGATGGAATTGCTCAAATAAAATCTGATAGTAAACTTACTCTTAAAGAATATGCTAAATTTATTGATAAAGTTCGTGAAGTAAATAAAAAAGTTCATGGTGTTTATGATAAACTTGGTTCTGCTAATATTGAACAACATTGGTGGGGTGGTATGGTTATGCAATATCATAAACATCTTTATCCCGGTTTTAAGAAACGTTATCGTTGGAATGGTTATTATAATGAAACTCTAGGTACTGTTGAAAAAGGTAGTTATACTAGTCTTTATGATTATTTAACTATTCCATTTAAAGAAAATAACATAGGAGAAGTTAATAATGTTAGTGATGTTCTTAAAGCATTTCAAGTTTATGGTAAGAATTTACTTTCATTTGCTGTTAATTTTAAACTTAACTATGAACTTCTTCCTGAACATGAAAAAGCAAATATTAGACGTAATTTAGGTGATTTACTTTATGTAGGAGCCGCCATTATTGGAGCAATTGCTATAACTGGTATGGGAGGTGATGATGATGAAGGTATTATTTATAATCTTATGCTTTATCATGCCGACCGTCTTGCTTCTGAAGCTGCTTCATTTACTCCATTTGGCGCTTATGCTGAAGGTAAAAAGTTATGGTCTAGTCCTGTTGCTATTGGACAAACTATTAATGATTTGCTTGGTACTACTGCTATGGCTGCTAGATTTCTTATTGAAGAAGATTTTACTGAGGAATATACTACTGGTAGATATAAAGGTATGAATAAGTTTGAAGTTATGGCTATTCGTAATATACCTGTTGTTCGTAGTATTAATCGAGTTCTTGATTTACCTAATAATAATAGTTATTATAAACTTGATGAAAATATACTTAGTATTATACCTTATAAAGATATAGCTAAAGATATATTTGAATAAGCTGGACTTGAATCTAGTAAAAAATAAGGGCTTGCCTATGGTATCACTACCTAGACAAGCCCTTTTACTTTTATCTTAATTAAAACCATCATCATTATTACCAATAACACACATAAGAATAATAAAAACTATAATACCAACAACAAATAGTTTTCCACTATACTTATCCATAGCTTCATTATCACTAATATTATTAGCAATAGCCAATAGTTTAACACCACCAAATATAATTCCAATAAGAACAATAAATGCAACCATAATTATAATATATTTAAGTTTAACAATAAGATAAAAATAAACCTCAGTAGTAAGACTAGCTTATCTACCGAGGTTTCAGTCATGCCAACGACTATAAGTTTAAGGATTAGTAGAACGCTCCGCTTCGTTACGCTCAACTCCCCGTAGAGGATGGAATAGACTAGTATTCATTCAATCAATATAATCATTATTATTAATAACTATACTAATATTACTAGCACAACTACCATTCCATCCTCTACGGGGAGTATAGCGAAGAGTGCGTAGCACTCGTAGCGGTTCCAAGCTAATCATCAAATTTAATAAAGCCAGCTCTATTAGAGCCAGCTTTAAGTATAACATATAAACCATTAGCATTAATATTATTTACTTCTTTAGTCCATATTTAGCCCATTGAAGAACAAATCCAAGACCTTCCCAAATTTTATCTTCAGCTTTAATTCGAGCATAATTAGAACCAACATTTAAATCAAAGTTTTCAGGTTTTACACAAGCTGCTTGACCATGAACTTCAAATCCAGTAAGACAAGTAAGAGTAGTATTAGTTGTTTTAGTGCCAACTTTTACATTTTCAATATCTTTAATAAATCTCTTAATATCATTCTCTTTAAGAACATCTCCAGCAGGGTCTTCAAGTTTATAATAAGCTTTCTCAAACTCTTTAGCAGGACACCAAGATTTATAACCATCGTTATAAGTTACTTCATAACCATCTTTTTCAGATGAAAAAGCAGAAACAATATAATGATTTTTAATTGCTTCTTCTGCTGTCATAGGTACAGCTTCAATCATTTTAACTCCAATAAATTTACTCATAATTTTAAAATTTAATTATTTATTTAATAGTAGTAGTAATTATTACAAATCTATCATCCACCGGTTCAACATCAATAGCCTGAAATTCTTTATATTCAGCATCTTCAACTAAAACAAGTTTATCTTCATCAAATTGTTGAAGTTTATCAATAAGTTCTTTAACTGTCATAGTTTATTCTTTTTCAAGTTTATTAATAATATCTTTAATATAATCACTAGGAAAACTACCTTCAAGTCGAGCTAATTCTTTTCTTTTATAATCATTATCGACTTTAGTAATAACAGTAGTAGGAAATTTAGTAATTTCTTTTCTTAGAATATCATCTAGATTTGTATTACGAATATTAAGAGTAATATCACAATTAGCTTCATTAATAGCATCAGTTATATTTTTAATTGCTATTTTACAAGCGTCACAACCATCTCTAGTAAAACAATCAATACGTATCATAACACAATAGCATTATTTTTAACAGCTTCTTTAATAGTATTAGGAACTCTAAGAAGAGTATTCTTAATCATTTCAGTAGTAAGACTATCAGAATATACATAAGTAGCATAAGTTCTCCAACTATCTTTAATTACAACAGCAAACTTATTCGGATTATTAACATTAGTTTGAATATATTCTACTTTAGTATTCTGATATTTCCACATCCAAGCAATAGCATCAGCACACTTAGCACGAGTTATACAATCATGTTCATCAATAAACGCTTCAACAAATATATTATTTGTTTGTCTTGTAGGTTCATCTCCAGTAAGATAATTAATATCATTACGAAGTTCTTCCCAAGTAACAGAATTACTATATCGTTTATATTCTGTATCATCTCGATATATAATACAAGTAGGATATTCAGTAATATTCTTACCGGCAACAGCCTTTTCAAGTATCATATCTTCAAGAATAAGATGGTCAGGAAGATTTTTAAAATTACATTGAACATTAGTACCAAATAAAGCTATATCAATAGCTTCTCGCATAGCTTCTGTTTTATCTTTATCAGCACTTTTATAATAAAATTCAATTTTAACCATAGTATTCGTATAATATAATGAGAATTTATAAAATTAGCTATTTTAAAGCCCCACATTGAATGATATTCATATCGTGATAGATTAATCACAATAACAATTAAAATTCAATGTAGGGCAAAAGAATCATATCTATGACTTTCCTAGCAGCTTGCGAAGATACTTTCTAATAGTGTAATCGCTTTGCACACCATGTAAAATATCACCATTGCAATAAGTAGTAGGAGCATCATTAACACCAACACTACGCGCTTCTTGTCTACCAATATCAGTATATAGATTATACCTAATAAGATTAAACCTACCGGCAAACTCAGGAAGAGCAAGAGCTTTGTGAAGCCTTTCTTCAAAAAGTTTACTAACATTACAATCAGGTAAATAAAACAAGATTAACTTTTTCATAGATAAACTTCATTACCTTCAACTTTAGCATCACTAAAATGACTTTTAAAACTTTCAACACTTCTACACCATAAAGGTTCAAGCCCATTAAGTTTATAAATAACAGCAGGAATCCATTCACCTGTATCTGGATGTTTCATTTTAGTAATACTAATAATTATATATTCATTAGACGTTTTATTATGAATATAACGAGCACCAACTTTAAGCTTTAGCTGCTCCTCCTGTTCCTTCTCCAAATCCTTTGTTTCCACGTTCACTTTCTCCTAATTCTTCAATAGATTTAACTTCTTTCCAAGTAATTCTCTGAGCACTATTAATAATAAGTTGACAACATCTATCTTTACCATCACAATTATATGGAGGAGTAGAAAGTTTACCAAGAATATTAGTAATTGTAGCTCTAACATTATTAAGTTTAAGTCTAGAATTGCCAACCATACTATCAGGTAAATGCATATGTTCTCTAAGTTTATCAACTACTTCAATAAGAGTAGATACAGCATGAACTAAATCTCTAGAAGTACGATTCTTAAAAATAATAAGAAGTTCTCCACGATAACCCCAATCAAGAGTACCAGGAGCATTAGGCATATAAAAATCAGATTTAGTAAGGTTACTTCTAGGACGTAAAGACATTTCATTAGGTTCACCATTAGCATCATCTCCAATATTAAACGCTAAACCTGTATGATAAATATGTCTATCTTTATCTCTATCATATTCATAATGAATAGGATAAACATCCATACAAGCATCACCTTCTTTACCATAAGCAGGTAAAATAGGTTGAACATTACAATACTGTTCTACATCTACAACATCTCCACTAAGAAGTTTAATTTCTTTTAGTTTAAATACTTTTACTTCCATATATAATTAAATTATTAAATTAAAGAGCTTCTGCAAGTGCAAAAGCATTTTCTATTTTTCTTGATTTATCACCATAACAAATACTATCAAATCGCTTAGTACCTTCAATATTATCTATATTAGAATAATATCCACTAATAGCATTAACTGCACCCCAAGCTGTACCAAGAATATCTCTTTGACCTGGACCATCAAAATAATAACTATAAGTATCAGAAATAACATTCATTTTTCTACTACTTATTTTACTATCAGTTAAAGCTAAACCACTACGATAAGCAATATCTTTAATAGTATGTCCTGTATCTTTTAAACGTTGAATTTCATCACTAGTAAGAAGATTTTCTCCAATAAATTGAATTACATCTTCATCAGTAACTTTAATATCAGCAAGTAAATTACAATATTGACCAAATTCTTCAGATTTAATTTTACTAATTCCAAGTATTTCTTGTGCAACAGAAATCTTATTATGAACACTAGTTGTATGTCGAAAACTAACATAATTACTACTAGTACGAATAGCAGCATTAAGAGTATTTTGACAAATAACTCTAATAGGAGTAAATAAAATCTTAACTCCACCACTACCATCATGAGTATTAGTAAATACTAAATAATTTTCAACAGGGTCACCTTTAACAAGAATATTATTAGGAAGTTTAGCACTTACAAATATTCTCTCACCATTTCCCCAAAATCCAGCAGTTTGCCAAATAGCAGAATTTTTACCAATAGCGTCATCAAAGAAATTAAAAGCATCATTGTTTTGTGCAATAGTATATTTACTTTTAACAACACCTAAAGGAATATTGTAATCAGTACGATAGGTAGCAAAGGCGTTATCACATTTACGATAAATGTCAGTACCAAAAACATGAGCGCCTTCTTTTTGTTCTTTAATAATTCTATCAAGTTCTTCATCAGTTCCAGTAAGTTTAATAGGCATTTTACCAACTAGTTCACATTTAGCTACATTAAAATTAAGTCCAGCTTTAAGCATAACTTCTTTAGCAGTAGCACAATCTGATACATCAATAGCACCAGAATAAGCCCAAGGTTTACCTTTTACTTTATACATATTATTTATGACTTATATATAATATACTACTTTGAATATCTCTAATAGCTTGATTCTTATTAACACCATAAGTATCCATATACCATTTTATTAATTCTTTTACTTTTTCTTCTAGTTCCATAATTAGCAAGATTAGTAGTGTTGACTCCCCGTGGAGGATGAACTTAATTCTGTCCTCTACGGGGAGTATAACCAAATTATTTAATAATAAGACTAGTATTTTCAACAAGTTTAGCTATACTAATATCTCTACCGTCATTAAGAATATTCTTCATAGTAGTTTTATTAATACTACTACTTCTCGTCATTTCATGTTGATGATTAAAGAAAGTATTAAGTAAATCAAAATTAATTTTATTAGCTAAATCACCAACAGGTTTTTCAATCTCAAATTTAACTTTAATACAATCTAAATCATCAAGCGTAAAATAACATCCAGTTTCTTCTCTAAGTCTAGCAGATTGTTCAGGATATCTTTCAGTAAATTTATCATTAATTTGTTCAAGAATAACATCTCTACTAAATGAGAAATTACTATCAATCATATCATTATCCCAAAGAGATTGTAAATGTTCAAGAACTAAATCAATAAATATTTGATTAAGATTTTCATCAATCTCAACACATTTACTGTTCTTAGTATAGAGTTTACTATCAACTAAATTAATAACTTTATTACCAGACTTACCTAAATCTCCATAAGCAATAACAGCATCAAGCATAACTCCTTTAAGTCTTTCAGCATTGTTTTCTTTAGTTTTACGAAGAACAGCTAATCGTTGCTCTTCTTTTTTACAAGATTCAGCTTCAAGATTAAACATAGTATATGCTTTACGATAACCATCAAGTTTAGATTTAAGATTATCTTGTGTAATAGTAAGGCGTTCTTCAAGTTCAGGAGTTAATTCACCTCCATTTTCTTCTAACTCAAGAAATATATCCTCAAGTTCAGTAGTAATATTATAAATACTTGCCATTATTTTCTACGTTTAGATACATTATAAGCAGAACGATAATAAGGATTTAAATAACCAAATAAATGAGTATAATCACTAGCAGTCATTTTATCAGTATTAGTTCTATATTTATAACTAGCTTCAATATACTTTTTCCATAGTTTTTTACTCAAACCAAGATTACCAACAAATCCACCATTTTCAAATACAATAGCTTCTGTATTTTTAGTAATTCTAAAACGGTTATTAAAACCATAAAATCTTCTTCCCATAACTTTAATATTTAAATAGTTAATAATTTATTTATTATTTCTCATTTCTTCATATGCTTCTTCTTCAAGTTCAACAGTAACATCTTCAAGACGAATACCTTTTAAACAAGAACATTCTTTCCATTGAATACTATAATTACAAGAAAGAATAAGTAAATCAGTATTATCAGCATCAACGCTCATAATCCAATTATCAGGAGATATTTCTACTTCAACACAATCAATAGTTCTTGTAGGTTTAGGCATCCATCCTTTATCAATATCATGTTCATATAATAAACAAGTATTAAAATATCTACCAGTAAGAACATTATTTTTATGTTCAAATAGTCCTCCATGCCAGCAAATAGGATTTTTATTTTTAGTCCATTCTTTAGTATTAAAACTATATCTATCAGTAGCTCGTTTACTAAAAGCCCCATTATAATGAATACTACCATCTGGTTCTTTGAATACATCTCCTTTACGTCTGTTTTGACAAGTACCATCAGAACTTATTTGACACCATTCATCATCAGTAAATTTAAGAGGACTAATAATATCCCAATCACATAGTCTTTGAACAAGATTAATTTCCCAAGGAGCAGAACTACCACTATTACCATGAGAAGCAAATACAGCAACAGCTTCAATTACTTGTTGATACATCCAATCATTTGGACCACCTTCTCCATTACCATATCCAGCAAGTTTAAGTTCTTTAATAGCATGTTTACAAATATTACTTCTTCTAATAACTTTAGCTAAAACTTTCTTATTAATAAGAGGTTTATTATTTTGCTTTTTAATATAACGCTTACTTTTCTTCATTTTTAATTACTTTAAGAACAACAATATTACATAAAAGACCATAACAAAGATATTTATTAAATACACAATCAGGACAATTTCCAATATGTTTATTTTTAACATATTTACATAAAAGTGTTACTTCTTTATCATCTTTACACCTAATTGTAGTATAAAGAAATTCTTCACCATCATTTAAATCATTAGTGAAATTAGTACCACTATAATTTTCAATATGAAAGTGTTTAAGTTTATCAATCTCTGAAGTCATATCCAAGTTCCATTAAATTATTTCTAATCATACCAGCTATAAGTCGGGCATTTGGATGAGGTTTACCTGTAATACCATAATAACGTAAATCAATAATATGACGATATTCATTAATAGAATATGTGTAGACACAACGTGTAGCAGTATCAAGAGGAAGAACGCCACGAGCATCTTGACGATGTATACCAATATCTACAAGAAGTTTATATTTATTAAAAGAATCATTACAACTATTTCTATAAATAGATGCTTTTTTATGAGAATTGCACCATTCTTCAAAAATAGGTTCATTATTTAAATAATCTACTTCTTCATCAGTCATCCAATAAGGACGACAAATACTACCATCTTCATATACATATCGAGTTGATTTTTCAGCAATATTATTAGGACTAACACGATTTAATTCACGAGAAGTACTAATTTGTGTATCAACACAAAAAGTATATCTCATCATATGAAATCCTATTTCAGTATTACGAAAATCTTCAATAGGAACAATATATTTAGATAGATAACCAAATTGTGTTTTATGGTCTAAAACCCAATTACCATTAACAGTTATATAATAAACATGTTTTTCATAATGATAACTAAAACCAATAGTATTAGCATAATTAATAACAATAGTTTCTAAAGTTTTATCACTATCATTAGCTATTATATAATAAGTTCCATGACGAAACATACTCCAATGTTCACTATCTATAAGTCTTTTAATAGTAGCTTGATCATTACCTGTTTCTCTACCATAACAAACTCTTGCACATCTAGCAACATGAGCTTTAGCATCATTTCCTTGTTGCCAAAGTTTAACTTTTGGTTCAATTATTTTCATCTTCTTTATTATTATAAAAATCTTTAACTACATTTCCAAACACAGTATAAAAATGTTCTTTAGGCATAATGTTAATAGGTTGTATAGAATCAAGCTCTTTAAAAAACTCTTTAAGACCTTTATTTCTAATCCATAAAGTATCATAAGTAGCAGTTATATAATTATCTTTATCCATGTCACAAGCTATAAAACAAGTTTCACTATCAAGCTTATCTATACATTCTTTACATACAATAGCTTCAGCTATTTGTTTACTCTTACTAGCATCTTCTTCAACAGAATTTCCAAGCGGAGTATAACCAATAACTTTACCACAACATATACAAACTCTAGCAAGAGCATTTATACCAAAAATAGGATGTAATTTCATACCATATAATCAGTTACAAATTTAAGAACTTTATAGAAAAGACCAACAAGAGTACCAGTATTATCAATAACATAATCATCTTGAGAAATTTTAATTTGTTCACTTTCATGATTATCATTATTAACTCTTCTATCTACTCTAATTATTTTTCCACCATAATATTTAATAGCAATACATTCATCTTCAAATCTAGCATCAGCTATAATACATTGTCCTTTACTGTTTTTTATATCAAATGCTTTATTCATAGTATAACGAATAAAAGCTTCATGCCAAAAATGATTTCTAATAACATTAGTTCCATAATATTGAAGAAGAGCTCTAATTTTAATAGAAACATTATTATTTAAAAGAAGAAGTGTAGATAAATTATCATATTCTAATACAGTATTAATAACACAGTCTATATCTTTAATATTAGTAGAAACAATACCAGTCTTAAAATTATAATAATAATTTTCTTTAATTTCTTGTCTATCTAGAAGCTTACGGTCAATACCACAAAATTCAGATATATCATCTTTAAGTTTATCAGCAAAATGAATAATTATTTCATCATTTTCAACAAACCCATTTTTATGATAAAGAAGCCAAGTATCATAACTAGCTTTCATAATACCATCATGAAGGATATAACTAATCATAGAAGCAACTGTATCTTTACCGCTTCCTTTAAATCCTTTAATACCAACAATAGTAACTTTATTAATACTCATAATAATTTGTTTTTGTTTATCAAGACAAATATAAAAATATAATAGGAATTTACTAGTAATAATGATGCTGAATTTAATGTTAAATATCATGGTGAAAATGACGCATTTTAAGGCTCAAATATGACATGCAAATCTTATCGTGATAGATTAATCATTTAGATATATAAAATCGAATACAGGCAAAAAGAATCATGTCTACGAGCGTGTCATATACAATTTTACATCAATGTAAAACAGAAAAGCCTAGCACATTATTTTATGTACTAGGCTTCACCTTAATCAATATCTATATTATAAATAATACAAAAACCATTACGTTCTTCTACAAACTTAACATTAATATTAAAATCATCTTTAGACATAACAAAAGTATTACGTAGTCTTGTATTAAGAAGCCTAATAACTATATTAGGAATATATAATTTAAATCCAGTATTAGCATCTCGAATAATAGGAACACTATTATTAATTATATTATCATTATACAAAATCACATAAAGTTCATTACTTTTAGTTATTTCATTATATCTAACAGCAAAATTATAACTTTTAGCATCATAATCAGTAAATAGAATAATAGATTTATAATAACAACTAAAATAAGATTTAGTTCTATCAAAACTATTATTCTTAATTACATTATAATCTAGTATCTCCATTTATAACAACAGTTTTAATATGAAATGGAACTCTAGTAACACCACTTCGTTCACCATATTCTATATGAACAGTTCTACCAATATAAGATTGAGAATTAAATAAAACTTCCTGTTGAACGACATGACTAGTGCTTAAACGAGTTTCAAACTTTTCATTATTAATATCATTTTTACAAAGAAGAATAGGTAAATCACGTTTCTTTTCTTTATAAATATCAAGAATTATAAAATCTCCCTCAGCAGCATCTTTAAACTTCTCCATATAATTAGCTCTACGTCTACCATATTGATAATCAGTTTCACCATTACGAAGTATAAGACCTTCAAATCCTAAATTAATAAAATGATTTCTAGCGTCAATAGCTTCATTATCATTAGTAATATATCCGCTAGGAAGAATAATCAATCGTTCTTTATTATTATAATGTTCCTTAATATTATTAAAGCGAGTAGGCATTTTAATATGATAACGATATGTATTTCTATGAGTTTGATTACCTTCCATCATAATATCATAACACCAAAACTGAAGAAGTTTATTTTCAACACAATTAGCATCTTTAACAAAATGATTAATTTGATTAACAGTATAACCTGGAAGATAAACTTCACCATCAAGTGCTGCAAATCCATTAATCATATCGTCGATAATATTTGTATTAATAGTAGCAAGCAAATAATCTTCAAGATAGCCAAGAGTATGCCAAGTAAGACCTTCACGACTTTGGAAACGAAGCCTAATAGGTTTAAACATATCATTTTGAGTATAAGCAGTAACAATACAACGCAGACCATTAATCTTATACTGACCATACATACAACTGACTTTTTTCCAAACATTACCATTATACGTTTTAGCAAGCATTGGAAGTAGAAGATTAGTATTTCCATTACTAAGGTCTTTAGGTAGATAAGTATTTAGAAAATTAAATAGAGTATCATTATCTCCATCCTCCACGGGGGGTAAACCCTGCATATCACAAAGTTCATCAAGATATGTATATCCTTTTTTAATCTTATCGTTATATCTACTCTCAAGTTCTTTTTGACCATCTTTTTGAGTAACAGCATAAACTTCTTTACGAATATTACCTCGAATAAGACCATAAAAAACAGTGATACTATTAGTACCACTGTCAAGTTCAGCCCACCAAACAGTAGGCACACCATTATTATTTCTACGATAAAGTTTATTCATTATGTTCACTTATTTTTAAACCATTAAATGCAAAACTAACAGCTTTACCACCTAGAAGTTTAGCTTTACGCTGAGCAATCGTTTCCTTTTTAGGCTTAATAGCCTTTGCAATACCGGTGCTAACATCAATGGGTTTACCTGTAAAGACATCTTTTGATTGATTAACTCTGCTAGCACTTCTAGTGCGTTTCCTTGGTTCTTTACTATAATATCGTACTGGGTTTCTTCTCTCGAAATCAAGATTTTTTTCATGTATATCAATAATTCTTTTAATAATACTATTACGATAATCAATATAACTTTGAGCTTTTTCTGGATGATGTTCTAGAATAAGATAAGCTTTATCAAGAATATATTCAATACTAGAAAGAGTAATACGATAACCATAATTAATAGTTTGTCTAGGACGAGAACCATCAGGATAAATAGTAGTACAATCTAAATCTTTAATATAAGATTCAATCGCATCAGCCATTGTAGATTTATCAATAATATAATTAATATATCTAATATCTCTATCATCTAGCTTTTCTTCATATCCTTTTATTATCATAGATTTTCTTTCTTACATTTATAAATAATAATACGAGTTGGTTTACCTATAAGACAGTGATTATATTTAAACCATTCAATAATATCAAATGTAGGATAAGTTTTAGCTATTCCTTCAATAATAGCGCAACCCTCTTGATAATTAAAATTACTATGAATAGTTCCACCGTTATCAGTATCAAGTAAGCTAAACTTTTTGATATATTCAACATCGTCATTAGAAGATAGATTAATTTCTCCATAACAATAAATATCTTTTTTATCAATACGTTTATTATCTATATCGAGATATTCAAACTTATCAAGATTTTGTTCATCTTCTTCAGTAATTGGACGCATAACAGTATATGTAACACCAGCTAGACTTTTAGTATGGCAAAGTATTACTTTCTTCCGTATCCCAAGTAAATTCAGTTTCTTCTCCATAATTATCTTCTATATATTTAATAACTTGTTGAGTTAGTTCATTAATAACATTTATAGAATAACTACTTCTCAATTCTGCAAAATCTTTAACACCAAGTTCTTTAGGAATAATAATAGGTATAATATCATAATCATTCTTAAGAATCACAGCTTCCATAAGACCAGTTCTATCATTATCCATAAGGCTAATAAGAAAACCATTTCGATTAAGTTTACTACAAAGCCAATCATATTCAATTTGACGAAGTTTATAAGTTTCATGTGGAATATTAACAACACCAATAGTTTTAGATTCAAGGGTAGACCCCCCGTAGAGGATGGAATGATTAATACTCTTTAGATAACATTCAAGACTTAATCTATCTTTAGTAGATTTAGTTATAATAATAACGTCATAATTATCTAATTCAAGATTAATAACTCCTTCAATAGTATTACTATTAGTTATAAACTTAACTTCAGTTTTCTTATTTCTATTTGGAAAATACAGTTTAACATTAACTATTCCTCTATTATCTTGTCCAAGCACATAACCATAACATAAATCAGTCTTATCTTTATCATAAAAATATTTAGGAATAGGATTAGTTGAACGATTAATATAAAATTGGTCAACAGGATAAACAAAATGAGTATTAAGAAAATTAAGATTAACACCAAATTGTCCCCAATACTTAGCATCTAAATTATTCCACGGACGAGTAACAAGTTCAATAATAGGTTTATGATTACGTACATTACTAATAGCCCTAGCAATATTATAATCGTTGTTTTCATCTTTATCTTGTCCATAAATAATATTTCTAAAAGTATAAGCAATATGTTTAAGAACAAATAGAAATTGACTTTTAATAGAAATATCAATTTGCTTATGAACAATCTCAGAGAGTACAGTTGCAGCAGCATCTATACAATCTCCCCACCAATATCCAGCAAAATCTCTTCCTTTAAGTTTATTCCTATTATCATATCTAAAACCAAAACTAGGATGAGTATCTTCACGAAAAGGACTAGATATAAATTCTCCTGTATCTATACAATGTTGTATATCTTCAACACTAATTCCAGTATAAGTGCTAAAAATAGTAATTTGACTAACTTTAGAGAAAATATAATCTTTAGTTAAAATAGTATTACTAATATTTCTTTTCATAATATTTCTAATTTGACCTTTATCGTGAACATATAAAAAAAGAGGACTAGGTACTAAAATAGTACCCAATCCTCTTACATACAACTATTTAACTAACTTTAATTTTTTAAAATGGTAAATCTTCTGTTGGATTAACAAAAGCACCAGCAGCATCATTACCACCACCAAATGGACTAAAATCTCCACCGCCATTAAATCCACTAACAGGATTTATAGGAGCAGCAGTTTGAACACCGGGCATTACACCAACACCAGGCATAGCAACATTCGGCTGTTTAGCTTGTTCGGCAGATTTTTGATAAACAATACTTTCTTTATAAGGGTCAATATGCAAACTAGGAGCAGATTGTTCTTTATAAAGTTCAATAACTCCATCATTGATAAATGCAGGAAATCCTAAATCACCAAATGAAGATTTACTTCCAACAACAGCACGCCATTTACCATCATTCTTAACGAAACGAAGAAGCTTCATCCAAATAGTAATAGGTTTACCTTTAGCATCATTATAAACAGGTTTACCATTATTGTTAAGTAACTTAACATAATTTTCAAACACAGTTTTATAACCAGCTATAACTTCTTCAGCCTCAACAGGTACATACTGCATATTTTCATCAAAATCTTCAAAAGGCAAAGTAAGAGCATCAATTTCTTCTTCTGTTAAATCACGACCTTTAAGAACAAATACATTATATATATGTTTCATAAAGCGGAAAATGTTATCAACTTTCCAAGCACCTTTACCACCGGGAATAGTTTCAACATTACTTTCAGCAGGAAGAAGACGTTGAGTTACATAACGACGTTCATTGATATTTTCATGATTACTAGCAAAAGTAAATGTAAGATAAGGAATACTCATACCAGCAAATGAAGGCATACCTTGAACATCATCTTTCAGTGTAGCCCAATCAACTTTAACATCTTCAAGATGACCAATAAACAAGCCATTAGCTTTATTACAATCAGTACGTTCATCAAACTTTTTACGAGTTACATCACGTAAATCGTTATTAATACCTCTACCTCTACGTTTTTTAGGAGTTTGTACTTCTGCATTAGCAGTTTGTTCAGCACTTGCTACAACAGTAGCTTCATTCTTAATTTCTTTTTCTGTCGACATAATTAAAGTAATTAAAAGAATTATTAGATAAAATAAGAGCTGCACTATTAGCAATACTAACAATGCAGCTCTATGTTCAAGATACTATATTTCTAGGACGAAGATTTGATTATTCAGCAGTTTCTTCTTTTTCAGCTTTCTTACCGATACGAACAGGTTCTTCATCTTTATATTCGGTAAGCATTGCAATCTTAACAACAATATCTTTATGACCGTTATTAACAACAGCTTCTTGCAAGTTATCAATATCTACTGTATAAACACGATTCTTAGAAGTAGCTTCTTCATCAGTCATATCAGCTTTCAACTGTTTCCAAACATTAGAGTCAGTAAAGTTAAGAGTTACACCAATACCAGACAAAGCAGCAGTATTAGCACATTTAGAACCTTTAATCTTAGCAACTTCATCACCTTGAATACAGCTAACCAAAAGTTCTTTCTGTTCATCTTCGGTAATACCTTCACGACCAAGAGCAGCTTTAAGTTCTTCATTAGAAGAAGATAAAGCACCTTCAAGAGTTTCTTGGAAATAAGTATTAACATACTTAATCTTATCATTCTTAGTCATACGAACACGAGTAGTACAAGGATTACCATTCTTGTCTAATTCAGCAATACCTTTAGCCAAAGCCCAAATATCAAATTCAGCATGAACAGCCATAGCAGCTTCGGGAGATTCAATATCCAAACCTTGTTCTTCACAGAAAGCAACAACTTCGGGTACTTTATTGATAATAGCATTATCAATATTTGCACAGTTATTAATGAACATTACATATTCACCATGAGCAATGCCGAGAGCTTTAGAAACTTGGGCAGTCATACGGAAACTACCGGGAGTAGAAACAACTACCAATTCAGGTTCTTCACTAACTGCTCTTTGACCAGCATTAACAATACCCATACCAAAACTCAAACCTTTCTTAAAGTCTTTCATAATTTTTGTAATTTAAAAGTGAATAATATCAGTCATACGACTGTTTTGTTTAATAATAATTTCTCTAGTTTGTTTATGTTATTGAATTTCAGTAATATCAATAATATCTTCATTACTCAAATCAATACCTTGCATAGTCTTTAATTCTTCTGTGCTTAAACAGCCCATAATTAAATCATTAGCAATTTCACGAGCACCATAAACAAATGCTCTATGACTTATCATTATTTTAGGATATTTCTTATAAGTATCTTTTTCAAAACATCCAGCAACAATAGCATCTTTATAAGTAAACTCACCAGTAGCAACCATATTACGTTCTCCAATTTTACGATAAAAACGATAACTAGTAATATAATCAATAGGAACAGCAGGTATTCTATAAACAGGAACTTTACCAGTAGAAGCAATTTGTTTAGCTTCATTAGTATTAGTAGCTATTTCAAACTTACCATTAAGTTGATATTCTTTATATACATTACCATTATAATCTTTATAGTATTTAACAGGATAAACATATATATGTTCATGGTCTTTATCTTCTGCATTTTTAGTTTGTGCCTCTTTGGGAGTAAGACACTTAATACAGTCAGATGGAAGTTTATCTTCATCATAAGCATTAAAGCCATCTGTATATTCGTACAGAGCGCGATAATTATCTACTTTTTCCCAACTCACGCTGCCTTTGACAAGTAATGCCTTAATAATGTGAACATCAACACCTGTTTTACCTTGAACTACATGAATATGTTCAATGCAAGTAGAAAATGGAAGTCTAAGGTCTTTAGCTCTCATTGCAATAGCAAGACCATCTTCAACAGACTTAATACCACATTTATCACTACGCATAACACGTTTGATAAATACTTCAAGACTTGCAATTTCAGCTTCACTCATATAATTAAGCTGATATGGAGCAACAGAATGTTGAACACCATGTTGTTTTTCAATACCACTATTACTAACAGCAACAGCAGTATCATTAACTTTAACTTCTTTATCTTCGTCCATTCTATCAAAGAGCGATTTTGATTACACAACAAATGTAACTATTATATTTATACTAGCAAATAATATCATCAAAATTTTGAGCACTAATATCAGAATTAACATTCTGTATAACTTCATGGTTAACTGATAACTTTTCCTTTTTAAGACTTGCTTCTTCGATAGTACCAGCTATATAAAGTTTATGTACTTTAAGTTTTGATTGACTACAATTAACATTATTATAACGATAAATAAGTTCATCTATTGTATCACATAAAGGTGAGGTTAAAATCCATTCGTCTACGCTTGTTTCTAGGCTGTCAGTTGAATTATTTTTTATAGATAATACTCTTAATAAGCCATCATTAAAAGACTTCAAATTCAGCGTAGAAATAGCCTTAGATTTGATTATACGAGCAGTCCCTTTCTTGCTTCCAGACTTGTACAAAACAGGAATACCATTACTATCAACTAGAACTTTATCCTCAATTTTATCATGATAATCACCACAAATTTCACCTAATTTATCATTAATATATTTAGTTACAGTAGCAGCATATTCACCTCTCTTACTAATAATAAGAAATCGTTTATCAGGATTATCTTTAATAATTTCAACTATTCTTTCTAGCTTACAAACATTATCAGAACATATAAGCATACGTTCACGAATAATATTATAAAAAGTCTTAACTCGTTCAGCAAGAACAAGAGGATTATAACATTCATCAATTTGTTTACTAAAAGGATTAGTCATATCCATATCAGCACTCCATCCATTATATTCAGCTATTTCTGTAATATATTGAATAGCACTACGTCCATCTTGAGTACCATTTCGAGCACATTTAATATTATCAAGATTACCAAATACTTGAATAGTCTGAGTAATAAATTCAGTATATTTATCATAATTAGTAATATCTTCTTGACTAGTAAATAAAATCTGCTCTCTGTGTTCCTCTACGGGGAGTATAGCTCGCATACCACTAGAATTTAGAATATTATTAATAGGTGGAATATTATTATAAATCTTAATTAACGTAGAAGTATCAATAGTTTTTTCAGTTAAAATCATAAGTTTAAATCTAGCATGATTAAAAACTGTATTACAAGAAAGATTCCATTCATTAACTCCAACAACAATAGAAATATCATAACTATAATTATATCTACTATTAACATAAGTATGAGTAAGAATATTAATAGTATCTATATTTATATTATGATTTTTAAGACCATCAACAATTTCTGTTCTTCTTTTCCAATTATCTGTAACAATAAGTATTTTAATATTATCATTCTTATTTCTCATAAGACTAATAATTCTACTTATAATTTCACAATAATCAACAGGTGGAACACAATTAATAGTTCCAATACCTTTATATTCTTTAGAACCCCATTTATTAATTAGTCTATCATAAGTTTCTTCAACTATATTTCTCATCCAAAATCATCTTCATTAAAAATAGGATTATACATACCACTATATTTTTTAATTTTACTTTTACCTTTACCTTTAGGAGAAATCTTAAGTTTGATAGGATTAATAATCTTCATAGTTTCTTGATAATAAAATTTAAAATTAATATCTCTAAGAGAAATATCTTTATCATCAAGACTATTAATAACTGTTACAACAGAACCAGCTGCCATTCTACTACGAGAACCATTATCGTTATGAACTTTCTCAATAATATAACCTCTATTAGAAACATAAAACCTAACATATCTTTGACAAATAACATGAGTAACTTGTCCATTTTCAATCTTAGTTTCTTCTACATGAAATTGTCTACCAACATTTTGAGTAAGACAAAAATCAAGAATATTAGTAGCTTCTTGAAGAGTATCCATAACAGGTTTATTCTTAAGAAAATAGTTTTCAATAGCTTGAGCAACAATAGGCATAGAATAACCTTTAGTTAAATCTAGAGAATACATCATAGGATTAAGAGCACCTTTAGATTCAAGTTTAAGTTTATGAACACCATTTTTAATAACTCTAAATTGGCTAAGATAATTATTTATATCTCTACTAACAAGACAATGATAATAATCAGTATCAAACTTAAGTTTAGTAGTTTGTTCCCAATCATCTTTAATACGATTATAAACATCAATATCTCGTTTATAAAGTTTAATAACAATACCATCTGTATTAGCACTTAACACATGAATATTGTTTAACTCTAATTCCTCAACCAACATTAGCATCATTAACTGCCCATTAATAGTAGTTTTAAGTACAGCTAATCTATCGTAAAGATTACCGTTTTCAAATCCAAGTTTACCATAAACAGAATTAATAACAATCTTTAAAACTAAAGCTAAAGTATCTCTATCAATTCCGTCAACAGTATCTTCATCGCTGTGTTTAACTTCAACTCTTTTATTTTTAAGCCAACCAATAAGATTACAAAAAGCATTTGTATCAAGATGAGCTGGAGCTACTTTATGAGCGGCAATAATACTAGGATACATACTATTAATATCAGCATGAATATAAACATAATCATCGTCATTAAGAACATCGTGTTGACCCCCCGTAGAGGATGGAAATAATTCTCTTCCACTACTCCAAAGTTCAACAGGATTATCTTGACTATGTAAACCTCCAGTTGCAACAGTATAAGTTACATTTCCAATTTTAACTTCTTTACTAAACGCATCTTTATTAACTCTATAAATAGTAGTTTTAAGACATTCATCAAGAAAGTCTTGCATAGGTTTAGTTTTGAATTTAATAAAAGGAAAAATAACTTTTTTAAAACTCATAGCAGTTCTTTCAGTTTTCTTACCTTTCCATTGTTCAGGAGCAAGACCACTAAACTTACTATAAAATTTCTCAAAAAGAATATCAGCAGTTTTACTACGACTAGAATTAAGAACATCAACATCATATGCTTTACTAATAGCATAACGAGATTTAATTTCTTCTGGATAAAGACGAACTATTTCAGCTACAATAAAAACATCATTAAGATTATAATACATCATAGGTTCAATATATTCATCAAGAATAAATCTATCCCATTTATCTACTAGTTTATTAAGCTGTTTAACATTCATTCCTTTAAGACTAGGAATTTCATTATATAATTCAGCTTCTTCTTCATTAATATCAGGAAGTTCATATTCTAGAAGTTCATACCATTGAAGATTAATTGAAGTTTGTTTTAAACCTTTAGGAACAGGTTTACGTTCACCTGTTTTACTATCTACAACTACACTTGCTTTATTAAGAGCAAATATACGCATTACATCAACACCTGTAAATGGTAGTTTATATTTTCTAAGACTATTAAGATAAAAATCAGTTTTAAATTTATCTTTATCATCTTGACTAGAAATAATAGTTTTACTAGTTTCATATAACTTATTAATAAGTTCTTTCGTACTATTCGTACGCATATAAAAACTAAGTAAAGCAGCAATCATAAGATTATCATAATTGAAATTATTAAATCCATACAAGTCAGTACGAATAATATTTCCATTAGAATCTTTATAACATCTAGTTTTATTAATATAACCTATCATAGAAAGTAATTGACTATCATCTGTATCTGTTATATAAAAACTATGTTTTTCAACAGTTTTAAGACGAGCTTTAATTTCTTCAACAGATAGTTTTTGAACTAAAGGAATAGCTTTATTATCAGTATTAACACAATCTTTAAAAACTTTAAGATAACTATTAATACTAACAAAAGTAATAGAAAAGAAATTTCTTAAAACTTCAACATCATAAGCTATACAATTAATCATTTATACTATACCATAATTATTTCTATTTTTAGTAACCCAATTAACATCATCAGCAAAACGCTGTTTAAATATATGATAAAGATTATCATCTTTAAATTTAATAAGAGGAGAATAATTATTAAATACATATTTACCACCAGTAGCTATAAATCTAGGAATAGGATTATCGCTAATACTACGATAAGCATCACCAAATATAAATAGATATTTATAATTAATTCTAGCTAATTCTTTCCATAGAATATTACGACATTTATCAACAGCAGTAAGATAAGTATTATAATTATTAGAACAAGCACATTTAATACTATAAGTCATATACACATCTTCGGTATTATTTCGTCCAGAGTATTCATCGTAAAGATTACCAATATCAGTAAATAATTGATAATCATCACAATAAACTCTATCACCTCTAGGAAATAGGAAAACAATATCTCCATGAATACTTCCTCTACCACCTTGTATATATTTACCTGTATTAAATATACGATTTGGACATCTTTCACAATCAGGATATTCGTCAACAGTTTTACTTGCCATAAGATAATACTAATTGATTACTAGCACGAGAACAAGCAACATATAATCTACGAAGCATTTCATCTCTATTAGTATAAGGATGACCATATTTATCATAAATCATATCGTTAATATCTACAAATACATTTTTATAAGTAGAACCTTGTGCTCTATGAGAAGTAATTGCAAAACCATAATCTAAATCTCTACTAAATAAAATCTTACCATTACTATTTGTAATATTAGAAGCGATAAGATATTTACGTTTAAAATCAAAATATTGTTTCCATTTACTTCCACGTTCAGAACTACTAGCTTTTTTAGCATCATCAATAAGACTAGTCAACTTCTTATAATACATTTGAAATGTATAGTTATCATAATGGTCAATAACAAATAAAGGTTGAGTTATAGCACCACCATGAATAGCTTGAAACTTAATAAGAAATCCTTTAAACTCATAATCATTATCAACTGTATCAACAATATCTTTAACAATATATTCTTCACTATTGTTTATAATAATATCATTAAAAACATTAATAACAGTAGTATAACTCATTATTAAATCATTACGAGTAATAAGACTCTTATCAGCATCTTGAATAATCATATGTCTTACATGGTTATTCCATTGTGCAACACGACTATTAGTATAAGCTATAATACGATACAAATCAATATTTTTAGTATATTCTTCATCATTAAAACAAGTATCAATTAAATCAGAAAATTCAGTTTGACCACAAACATAAAATCCTTTAGTTTCCTCATTATAATCTTGTCTATTTTTAGATATATAATCAAGAAATCTCCATCCATTCTTACTATCTATATCTTCTCGAAGAAGTTTAAGAAGTTTACTAATAGGATTATTATCTCCTTGTCGTACAACTTCTTTAAGATAATAAGTATTACTAGCAATAAGAAAAGCTTGACTAGTTTTCTCATTAACAGGTGGAAGCTGACTAGAGTCACCAAGCATTATAACTTTAATTTGAAGCTTCTTACATTTATTACTAATATACTTAACAAGTTTAGTATTAAGCATAGAAGCTTCATCAATAATTAAAACTTTAAGACCATCTAGTTTATCTTTTCCAACAGGATTAAAGGCAGGATTTTCAGGGTCAAAATTTTCAATATTAACATCAAGTCTAAAACCAAACAATGATTGAATAGTATTAACTTCTTTTCCACCAATAGAATTACTAAGAACTCTACAAGCTTTATGTGTAGGAGCAGCACAACCTATAACACCACCAGACCATTTGCAATTATTAATAACATATTTAATAACAAATGTCTTACCTGTACCTCCAGCACCACAAAGAGCATTAATATATTTCTTATCATCCCAAGGCTGTGCAAGAAACTCAATAAGTTCATGCACAGCTATTTCTTGGTCTTTAGTAAACTTAATGTTAGTATCTTTTCTATTACTATTAGCAATATTAAGATTACCAATCATTACAATTCGTTGTTTACATCAATAAGATTATTTTTAACTTTATCTTCATATTCTTTCCATTCTTGAAAAGCTAAAATAGTAGATTCACTATCACCACGATTATAACACGTAGTAATATGAAACAATTCCTTAGCAAAAGGCATTTTAACAATTTTACCTTTAGCTATAAGTCCAGCAGCAAAAGGAATATAAAATCTAGTATCAACAGTTTTTCTATTTTCACTATCTCTTATAATTTTAATTCTATGATTATATTCATCTAATCGACGAGCATAAACAACTTTCTTTCCTTTAGTTCTGTAACTTTCACCAGTAATGCTATATAGTTTGCCATTGTATTCTACTTTATAAGTACCATCAATATATCTAATAATACCTTCACATTTAGCAACTATAATAACATATTTATTGACTATTCCTTTCTCTTTGGATTTACCTACAACTCCAAATGAGAATTTAAAGCTAACCATAGCATACTACTTTCTTTTAATAGTACACATACGTTTATCAACAGCACGAGTAATACCTTTAAAAGTATTATCCTCTGCAAATTTAGCTTTACGAGCAGCCTTTTTAGCAGCTTTCTTAGCAGCAATTTCTTCATCATGTTCTTTTTGTTGTTGAATAACATCAACAATATCAACATGATAACCACAATAATGAGTAAGAAAATCAATCTTACCACTAGTTCCATTACCAATAGTGCTATTTTTAGCTACTTTAATAACTTTACTAACAGAATTGATTCCAATAACAGCGCCAACATTATTAAGTTGACGAACAACAGAAACTTCATCATACTTTCCCATAAGTACTTTACATTTTTAAAGATTAATAAAACAATTATATTTAATAGTTAAAACTATAATAAATTCAATAATAGTTAGATTAGTAGAGCCACTACGCTACGCTCCGTGGCGACCCCCCGTAGAGGATGGAAGCAAGCTAGTCATTAAACTTTCTTTCTAATAATATCATTAAAATCACTAGCAAGTTTACCAATCCTATCTTCAATTCTATCTAGTCTATTTCTATCTCTATCTCTTTTAACTTCCCATTGTTTATTAATATCGCAAATATCAATTTGAATCTTTCTAATCCAATTTTGAGTATCATTAATATCTCTAATAAGTCTATCTAGTTTTTTACTAACAATGCTAATTCTTATAAAAAGATATACAGATAAACCAAATATCATACCAAGTATAAAATGAGAAACATTTTCAATCATAGAAATAATGATAAAGTTTATGAATAAGTTCAAATCTAGTATCAGTAATATTATAGATTTTAAATGCCTTAGCAACAAAATCAAAATCACCATATTTAAGTAAAGCATCTATATAATCTTTAATATCACTAAGCCACATAATAGCACTAACAGAATATCTATCACTATCAGTATTAGTAATATATTGACCAATACCTTTAGCAATAGTATCAGCAGTTATATCATTAATAATAAACTTATCAGTAAACCAATTATCTTTTATATACTGTTTATCAGTATATTTATCACGAAAGGCTTTAGATAGTTTATTACATAAATCAATATAAGAACGAGCAGCAGTTCTATTATTATGATTAACAAATTGAACATCTTTAACTTTAAGAGTTAAGTTCATACCACATTCAATAATACGAACTTTAATTTGTTTTTTATCCTCATTAATATATAGAACAATAGCAAGTTTATCTTTCCAATAGCCAGTATTCAAAGTAACTATATCATAAAGTTTAACTTTAAATCCAGATGTAATAGTACCATCAATTTGTTTATAAGCAACATAATTCATAACAAAACTGTATTAAATTTTTAGTTTAACATTTATTAGCTAGTTCTTTTGCCCTATATTGAATTAATTATCAATCGTGATAGATTAATCAGATTATATATGAAAATTCAACAGAGGGCAAAAGAATCATATCTATGAATATGTTATGAACATAAATAGTTAGTCATTACTAGCAGGCTCTGCATTTTGTTCATTATTCTTACCATCACGTTTAAGACGTTCTTTAAGAATATGTTCAGATACAGAACCAAGTTTACATTCACTAACACAACGACTAACACCTTTAGCGTGAGTTACAGTATATACAATAGGATAATTAATATATTTATTATTACCTACTGTACGTTCGATTTTAGTAATTCCAACTTCGGTTACAATACCAACACAAATACCAAGCTTAGTTTGATTATGATATTGATAAGTATATTCCATATAAACTACTTGTCCTTTTTTAAACTTAGCTTGTTCTTCAATGTATCTATCTAATAGACCATCAAAAATAAAAGAATCATAATTATCCATTTTAATTATATATTTAAAGTTAATAATATACATACTAAAAAGCCTAGCACTATCTTCACAGACAATGCTAGGCAAAACTACAAATACGAAATCATATAAAACGAAATGTTTGACACAGACATTGTTATTACTAATTTCACAATCAATAATAACATCATTAACACCAAATCAAATATGACATATAACACTTGGACTATGATAAATATTAATAGCACTATCTTCACAGACCGTACTATTACAAAACCTACAATTTTAGAAATTAAAACGGATAATAACAATATCATAGTTTCGGAGTTCAATTCCTCCATCATCAGCAAGTGAAATAATACTACTATCTTCACAGACAGTAATATTAGAAATAAAATCAAAAACTTATGTGGGATTATTTAGCAGATTTATTTGCTTTTCTACGTTTAAGTTCAGCATAAATTTCATCATCGCTAAAATTCTTAAACTTATTCTCTTGTTTATTATTATCAACAGATTGATTAACCATTTTAATCATTTCCTTATATTCTGCATTAGAAGTATCAATAATATGTTGAGCAATCAAATTATTAATTTTAGTATTAGCTTCAACAATATTAATAATCATATCTTTAGCATATTTAGGAAAAACAGCAATAATAGGTTTAAGAATATCTTTATCTTTAATTATACTATCCCAACGATTAATAAGCCAATCAAGTTCAAATCTATTTTCAGTAGCAAGTTTAATAATATCTTCTTGAGTTTTACCAAAATCATTAAGATATTTTTGTTCTTTAAGAACATATATAAATAAATCTAAACTTCTAACATATTGGTCTGGAGATAAACCTTTATCTTTAATATCATTAATGAATTTATCAATAAGACTACAATCTTCTTGATATTTACAAGTTTCACAAGCAATACTATTACAAGGTTTACCAAAAACTTCATCAAGAATAACTTTAATATTAATATTTTCCATAATTTTATTTATTTAATCATAATAACCAAAAACATCATTTTCAGGGTCAACAATAGGACTATCATCAACTATTGGTTCCCAAGCAATATCGTCAAAATCTTGACTTAGACATTCTGCATGAATTTCAACACCTTCAACATTATTATTGAAATATGTATCATCTTCAACAAAATAAATATCAGTTCTTTCCATATCTTTATATATAAAATAAACTCCGAGTAGAGGATGATTATTATCAACTAGTTAACTATAACAAACCCAATAAACAAAATGGATAAAAATGGCAAGAACATGAGAATTAGCTTTAACAAGCTCAACAGCACTATCCATCCTCTACGGGGAGTATATACTACAAACTTAGTTAGCTTCAGAATCTTTATTCTTTTTATGAAGTTCAGTTTCAGTATCAATCATAATACCAATAACTCGTTGACTATCACTAGCAACATCAGCATGAGCTTTAACTAAAGCATCAATGAATAAATCATCTGTATATCTATATTCTCTACGAAGTCCACCATCAGCGGTAACTCTAAACTTATTCCATAAGAAGTCAACATAAGCACCTTTAGAGTTATATATTCTTCCATCATCTTCAAGAGTATGAAGAATATTAAGAGAAGTATGACGCCTAAATGCAGCATTGAATTTAACAATACAAACTACATCAAGAATATGTTGAGGAACATTAATTCCAACAGGAACACCACGTTTATCAGTCTTAGCATCTTTAAAATCATTATCTTCATTAGCTTGACTAACAACAGCAGTTTGTTCTTCCTGTTTACGAACTTTACTTTGTTTCTTCTTCCTAGCTTTATTTTTAGGCTGAATAGTTTCACTACTAACAACAGCATTAACTTGTGTATCTTCTTCAGGAACAACAAGTTTACCTTCTTGTTTAGCTTCTTCTAAACTTTCAGCCATAGTTTTCTTTCTAGGCTTAGATTGAACATTACTAGTAACATTATCAAAATTTACCATAACACTTATAAGTTTAAGATTAATATTATTATCAGTAGCAATATTACTCTACTGAACAACATGACAAATATAATAATTAAATATAATACTCCAAATATATTATAATTTATTTATACTATAATTCTAGCTAATAATCAATAGCTATATTAAAATAACTAAAATAGTTATAGCAATAGGAATTAACTTACCACGAGTATAATAAATATCAATAGTATCAAGAGTATCATTAGTATAAAGAGAATCAGTAATATCAAGAATATTAAGAATATCATTAGTAATACCACCAGTAATATTAGCATGACTAGTATTAATAATGCTATTGTTAGCTATAACTAATGCTATTGGTCATTATGACTAGAAGTCTTATTAGACTTGATAGTATTGTTAGAGCTAGTCTTAATGTTGGGCTTAATAATAAAGCTCATGACGAAACTAGAGCTAAAGCTGATATTAACGTTAATGATATATCTAAAGATGTAGTTAATGATGATGAAGATATAACTGATGATTATAATGAAAGAGATTGTGGTATAACCGATAGTTATAGTGAATAAGAAAGAGAAAATAATTGGATATAATGAAAAGTTATAGGAGAGAAAGAGAAGGAGTTGGAACAATAGGTTTAGATTGATTAGGAAGAGGATGAAGAGTAGTAAGTTTGGTATTGAAAGGAATACCAGCAGGACTAGTTCTTTCAGCATGACTATCTCCACACTCATCTACACATCCATCTCCATCACAATCACTCTCAACCACACCATCAACCTCAATTTAACCTATTTGAACCACATCCAACTCCACCATCTCATTCTCCACGAACTCCACATTCACCACTTTCATCTCCACATCCTCTTTCTACACATTCAATACCTCTAGTCACCTTTAATTTCACCTCTATAACTTTTTGTTATGAGAGTAAATCTCCATGACCAATATCAGTATAACAAAATGTTATATGAATAAATCATCATTAATTTCATTAATAGTATTAGCGCCAGTAATTTCATCGCGTTCATAATTATCAAGACCTTCATTAATAAAACGAGCGATACTTTTTAGTTTATAAGCAATAGCTAATCTACGTTTACTAATACTATAATATACCTGTTCTATATTATTCGCACCGCCATTAGTGGTTATATTGGTAATAGCAAGAGGAATATCAGTATTAGTAGGATAAAGATTAGTAAGTTCAACAGAAGTAATAGAATTATCATTCTCAACTTCAATAGTAGTAATAATACGATGTACTTTCATGATGTTTAATATTAGGATAAAACTTATCAGAACTTGCAGCTAGTTCATGATTGATAAGACTTATCAGACTGTTAAGTTCGTTTGCTGCAATATATTTAATGTTGATAATGAGCATTTCCATATTGAATACTAGCAATAGCATCAGCAAAGCTATTGTTGATAACATCAGTGCTACCAACCCGAAGGTCAGTAGCACCATGTTCATTAGAACGGCATATCGTCATCATTCATTGCAGTAGCAACAAAACTAGCTGCTTTAGCTTTAGCTTCACGCTTGGCAGCAATGGCAGCACGAGCATCGTCCATAATCTGCTTGATAAGTACATTATATGCACCAACAAGAACAGGGTCAGTAGGTTGTTCGATACCTACAATATGATATACATATCGGTCATAATCCACAACATTGTAAAGATTGTCTTTACGAGTAAATGGATTACGGTCTTGTACACCAGCAGGTACAAACTGACAAAGAACTTTGACAGCAACACCAGTCAGATACATACTAGCAAAGCCAGCTTCAGCAGCCTCGCCAATATAGTTGACAAATCTACCGTAGAACTTGTCTTTGCGCATTACAAGCAGTATCTGATTGAATGGCATCTGAACAGCACCAAGCATACCCATTCGATGTGTACCATCAGGCATACTTTGAGCACCTTTAACAGGACTAGCAATAGTAACAAACGCATTGAGATAAGAATTGCCATTACGACCTGTACGTTCTTGACAATCAATATTAGTAATGACAGTAGTCATTACATAACTATGACCATCAGTACAGATGCGTCTAACAACATCATCAATGGTTTCCACTTGTGCAGAATTTTGGTTATCTGTATCAACAGTAGGTTGAACAGGTTGGTTAACACTAGTAGTTGGATTAACTACATTAACATTCTCAGGAGCAGCAGCACTCTGTGCAGCTTGCGCTAAATCTTTAACGTCTGGCATGACTATTAAGTATTTAATTACGCTAATCAGTAGCATTACTGACAGTTGTTTCGTTTCAACTGCAAAGTATTTAATGTTGATAATGAGCAGCATCATCTAGTAGAGATTAATCTCTACTAAGATAACTAACAATAGCCGATAGTATTCCAAACACAACAGCAGTAATCTGTTCATCACTAGTTGGCTCTACTTTCAATGCTAGTATGATAGCTGGTATCATCAGTATGATAGCAACTAACAACAATGGTTTGTTTGTTCTCATAATGATTAGTGTTAATAGTTAGTAATGTAATGAGATGAATAATCTCAATGTATTTAATGTTGATAATGAGAGTGAGAACTTTACTTTCTCCTAGAATTTGACGGGGGTAGTCAAGCCCAATTTAATGACCCACCCCTTATACTCACTAGCCTCATCAAAACACCAATATACACTATTTTCAATACTATCACTTTTACTATCATCTTCAACATTCTTACTATCATTATCAAAACATTAATATACATTACTATTATCTTCATAATTTTTATCTTCAGTATTTTAGTCATTATCCTTACTATCATTACTATTATATTTAATTCAGTCCTCACCAATATCTACAACTTCAGTTGCATACAAATCTTTATTCGCAATTACAATACCTTTATCAGTATCATTTTTAAATAAAACAAATTTATCAACTATAAGTCTATCTTTATCATCAAAAGTTTTTATTAATTTAGCTTCACTAATAATATTAATAAGTTTGTTAACATCACCTCTAAATATGTAAATAGGATTAACAACATAAATATTTTGTAAATTAGTTCTTTTAATAATATTTTCATCTTCAAGATAAGCAATGGCATTATAATAATCTCTACGATTAGGTTTAACTAAACCATAACCTTTAATTAAATCATGAGAAATATAAATAACATTACTATTAAATTTAATATTTTCAGCAATATAACCAATAAAAGAAATAATAACAGCATATCTATTTTTTCTTATTATATCCCAAACTCTCATACCAATAGTAACAAAATTACGTTTAATGCCAACTTCTTTACTAAGATGATAACCATTATCAAATTCAGCAACTATACCAGTTCTGGTACTTTTATTATAACTAAAAGGATTAGCAACAACAAGTCTTTGTTTTTCAAATTCTTCTAAACAATCAGCATTATAACAAACATCATTAACAAGTTTATTATAAACTTTACTAGGTTTAAAATCTTCTTTAAAAGTCATAACAATAATAGTATTAAGTTTAACATAAAAATATATTACTCTAGGAAATTAGCGAAATGTGTTCCACCCATGGAACAAATATAGCAAATAAATAGCGAAATGTGTTCCATGGATGGAACAAGTTATATATTGTAACTTATTGATAATCAAATAATTATAAGTTAGCAATAGTATCTATATAGATATATATATATATATATATATATATATTATATATAATATTAATATAATCAGCATTAATAGATTCGCTGTGACCCGCTCCGAGCTTCGCTCTCCGCTCAACTCCCCGTGGAGGATGAATACAATCAGTATCAATCATATCAAGTTAATCAATACTATAATTATTATCATTATCTCTATTAATATCATTAATACTAATATGATTAAGTCTAACTCATCTCCATCCTCCACGGGGAGTATGACTTGCATATTTATAATCATATAATCCTCTACGATTGAAATGTTAAAAATAGTTTTTCTCTTGGTAGATTCATTCAAACTCTTACATTTGCTGAAAACAATTAAGTTATGGGTAAAGATAAAAGTGAAACTAAACCTAAATACACTAGAGAATTTCATAGTGGTGAAAGGAATAAAAAAGAAGTTAAAGTTCCTAGTAAACTTAAACTTGGAAATATTGGTATTGATAGTATTATTAAAACTAAATAATTTAGTATTATGATTAAAGTTGAAAGTAAATTTAAAGATTTTGGTATTCAAATACCTACTAACATTAGCGAAATAACAAGTGAAGCACTTGACGCTATTCTTACTAATGTAGTTATTGCTAAACATTATTGTGTTGTTGCTCTTTGCCAAAATGAAAGTTTGTTTGGTGTTATTAATAATAAAGTAAATACAGTTGAGGTTATGCCAATTATTGCTAAGATTAGTAAAGAAGATGCTGAACTTATTGGTATGAACCAAATGGATAAGATTATAATTGACCGTTCTACTCTTGAACGTGGTTATCATCTTTATCTTAAACATAATGTTCTTAGTCCTCAATTTGTTAATAAGTTTATTACTAATGATGCAGAACTAACTCGTTCTATTACTGTTGGTACTTTTGGACAAAATCAAGGATATAAAAAAGGACAGAAAGTTTGGTTTATTGAATTTAAAGTTATAGCTATTAATGATTTAAGAGCTGCTATTACTGATAAACATAACGCTATTAATCCTTTTGTTTATCATTCTGCTGAAGAAGCTAATTAGCCATTTTCGTCTAAATAATCGAACTCTTCTTAGAACTACTTATGTATAATTTAAAATTATAGGTACTTGTGTTCTTGTTTATAGTAGTAATCTAAGAAGAGTTCTTAAACTTTCAATTATGGATTTTAAGACTAATACTAGTTTTAATATTGCTAATACTAGTTCTCATGAAGATTTTGATGATGATTATATTCTTATCTATAAAGATATAAATAATATATTAGATGATATTGGATTTCAAGGTGATGATAGAATACTTTGTAAATCTATTATTGAAAGTCTTGAAAAAGAAGCTAGTATTAATATACGAAAAGATAAATGTGTTGCTATTCCTCATATTGGTACTATTCAAAAGAATTGGTATCGTTCCAAACTTATTAGTCATTATAAAGACTTTAAAGAAGCTAGAAAAACTATGACTAGAGAAGAGTATAAAGAATATACTGCTAAAGTTATGGAAGAAGAAAAGCAAAAACATTATGAAGAAGAAGAAAAGATTAAGACTGAACATAAGTTTAAAAAGAAACTTCTTCCTATTTGGATTAAACTAAGTAAAAAACATAGTGCTGCTTATGCTAATCTTTGGCTATATGCTATGGGTAAACTTGAAATTATTGAATTTGATGAAGAAGTAGAAGAAATATATGAACGGTTTGGAATTGGATTGGATGCTGACCATAGATGAAACTGGTATGCCAAAAGCTCCTACACTTAAACAACTTCTTGATAGAGATGTTAGTCTTCTTTATACTAGAGATAAATCTCCTAATAAAGAGATGTATGTTAAAGAAGTTGGAGTTATTTATTATCTTGGTGACCCTAAAGGTCCGTGTCTACAAGAAGGTCTTAGTGAAAAAGAAGCTCTTAAGAAAGCTATTGAAAACTTTGATTTACCTAAAAATTATCAACCTGATATTCTTGTTTGGAAACTTATTAAAAGATATTATAATCAAAAAGCTGGTGCAGGTATGGAAGCTGTACTTAATATTAAGCGTGGTATTCATAATGTTGCTCTAGCTGCTAGCAAGTTAAATGAATTGTTGAATGATAAGTTATCTGATGGTGCTAGTCTAGAAGATGTTCCAGTTGTTATTGGTTATATGAAACAAATTAATGATTTAGCTAATCAGTTTCCAAACACGATTAAAGCTCTTAATGTAGCTGAAGAAAATCTTCTGTATGAACAAGAGAATGTTGCTGGTAGAGGTGGTGTTGAAATTACTAGTAGTATGATTGAGGAATAAACTGATGCTAATCTACTCAATCCTCCACGGGGAGTCTAGCGTAGGCACGTAGTGCCGAAGCGGGTCCAAACTAGTGTTGAACTTAATAATGTTAATATGGAACTTAGAGATAAAAGATATAATGATATAAGACTTATTTTTAATGAAGCTGAACATAGTTATGCAGATACTTTAAATAATAGCTATATTAGTACAACTCAAATACTCCACCAATATCAACCTAAGTTCGATAAGAACTATTGGTTGAGAAAGAAGTCTAAAGAACTAGGAATAAGTGAGAAGAAACTAGAAGAACAATGGTCAACTATTACTAAAGAAGCTTGTGAACGTGGAACTAATACTCATAATGGTCTTGAAGATGGCGTTAAAGGAGCATCTATGTTTCAACAAGCTATTAATTATCTTGATAAACGTGAAGATGGTGTAATGGTTACTATTGCTGATATTCCAAATTTTGATGCTAGTTATAAGTTACTTAATCTTAAAGATTTTATTGAACTTACTAATAATCGTTATCCTCTTATTTATGATGCGTTTAAAATGTACACTGAAAGAGGATATAAGATTTATAGTGAGATTGGTATGTTTCTTATAGATTGGTTAATTAGTGGAACTATTGATATTCTTCTAGTTAATGAAGATACTAATTGTGCTGTTGTAGGCGATTGGAAAACTAATCGTGGTGGATTAAAATTTAGTAGTGGTTATTATAAGAAAGATAAAACAGTTAAACCTGCACAACAAACTAATGTTTGGGTTGATAAAGATGAACGACTTTTAGCTCCTCTTAATCATCTTCCTAATTGTAATGGTGCTATATATAATCTTCAACTTAGTATGTATGCTTTTGCTGTTGAATATATACTTGGTTTAACTATTAAAGGTATTTGGTTATGTCATATTGATAGTGATTTTGAACTTAATGAATATGGTATGCCAAAAAGATTTTCTGATGGTCTTTATCATATTAAAGAAAATCCTGTTGAAACTACTAAATTCTTTACTATGAATTATCTACGTGATGATATTAATAAAGTTCTTAAAGATAGAGAATTACAAATTAAAGCTAGTGGTGTTCAAACTCAATTTAAACTTGCTATATGAAATTAAATAAAGATAATTTAATTGGAGTAATTATTGGTTTTATTGTTTTAGTTATATTTGCTATTTGTTTATCTAGTGGATGTGCTAAACGTATTACTCCTGTTCCTGAAATTCGTTATATTCCTGTTACTGATTCTACTGCGATTAATGAATTAGTTCTAACTAAAGAATTACTTCGTAGAACTCAAGATTCTCTTAACGCTTATAAATCTGATACTACAATTAGTGCTGATTATTTTGTAGCTAAATATAAACTTGAACGTATTAAATATTATAATGATATTGCTGGTAAAGGAAATAATATCAAATTTTTACGTTCATGGATTCGTAGAACTCTTGAAGAATAAAATATTATGTATATTATTAATCGTAGAAAAAATATAAGATTAATTGGCAATGAACACGCTCTTGATGATAAACTTATATTTGTAATTTATAAAGTTCAAATTAAAGTTCTTTGGTTTTGGGTTACAATTAAAGAATTTGATGAAGATGAATATTATGACGCTGTTGATTGTTTTAGATATTGTACTAATCCTTATATAAATTAAATTATGGCTTACTTTGGAGATGCTTTTAAAAAACTATCTATTAAAGAAGGTGGTTATGTAAACGATAAAGATGATGCTGGTGGAGAAACTTATAGAGGTATCAGTCGTAAATATAATCCTACTTGGCAAGGTTGGACTATGATTGATTCTTATAAGAAACATTATACTGTTGGTAGTAAAGAGTTTAAGTCTAAGCTTGATAATGATGTTCAGCTTCAGAAACTTGTTTGGGAAAAGTATAAAATAGGTTATTGGGATGTATTTGAACTTGATGATTTTAATAGTCAGAGAGTTGCTGAACAATTATTTGATACTAACGTGAATTGTGGTCAAGTTGCTGCTATCAAGATGGCTCAAAGAGTTCTTGGTCTTAAAGAAACTGGTAGATGGAACCTTGATTTGCTTAATAAACTTATAGAAATAAAAGATTAACTTAATACTGTATAGAATTATGAAGAAGATGCTGATAGCAATATTTATAATAGTGATTATCAATTTATGTGTTACTCTGTATTTATCAATAAGTCGTTTTAGTGTAGAAGCCAATTCATATAATAAAAGTGACACCGCTATTAATCATGTTCGGATTGATTCTATACAGTTAGTTATAACTGAAAGAGAAAGTATAGTTTATAAACTTAAAGAACATGAAAAAGATATTGAAGATAAAGTTATTAGTCTTAATGACAGTGCTACTTGGGAGTTATTCAAGAAGTTGGTGTCAGAGTGAGATTGATAATGTAGTGCACCCTCCACGGGGAGTCAATACTACTGATACAACTGTTCTTGTTCCTATTAATATGATTAAGATTGCTAATACTAAAATTATTAAAGCTAAACTTTATAAAGATATTATTAACGAACAAGATAGTATAATTAATCTCCATAAGATTAAATATAATGCTCTTTATAAAGAAGTTGAAATTTTACAAAATAATCTTGATAATAGTAATAAAGTAAATGATAATTTAAATAAGTCTATTGAACGTATTAAACGTAAGAATAGATATTTGGTAAGCGGTGGTGCTGTTTGCGCTATCGCTTTTGTTGTTTGTTTACTAGTTAAATAAAATATTATGGCTGATGGTAAATATCCTTTTCTAGAATACATTGAAGAACCTGATAAAGAGAAAAAGTATAAGAAAGCTAGTGATTGTGGATGGTATGACCCTCATAATAACTTTTTAATTGGAGATAGTGGTGGCTTTCTTTTAAATATTAGACCTGGCAAATTTGTTAATACTGAACTTTTTAATGAAGCTGCTAGAACATATCAAGCCACAGGTAGATATACACAATTTAAAGTTGATAGTATTCCTCATAGACAATTTAGACGTAGAGAATGTGATAGACGACGTAATGGTTTTTCTGCTCCTTGTTGGCAAAATCCAGATGGAAGTATAGAAGATGTTTGGATAACAGGTGGTCATTATAATTTTCTTAATTATACTCGTATGGAACGTACAGATGAATCATCTGTTATTGTTACTGAACATGGAGCTACTGCTAAAAAGATTTATAGTTTTCCTAGTTTTATTGATGCTCAATTTTGGACTTGGCAAATTATAGAATTTTGTAGACGTAATGGTTTACATCTTATTATTGATAAAACTCGACGTGGAGGTTTTTCTTATATTATGGCTGCTGATAGTTCTAATGAAGTTAACTTATCTAAACATAAAGTTGTTATTCATGTTGCAGCTGATAATAAATATTTAATTAAACAAGGAGGTTTAAGTGATTTTGCTGTTAATAATTTAAAGTTCTTTGAAGAAAAGACTCCATTTAAAAGAGGTATATATAGTCCTACTACTGATAGTTTTAAACTTGGTTATCGTATGAAAAATGGAGTTGAAGCTGATGATAGTTGGTCTAGTTCTCTTTTAAGCGTTAGTGCTAATAATAATCCAGACTGTGCTATTGGTAAAGATGCTGTTACAATTAAAGTTGAAGAGTTATCTACAATGCAGAATTTTGATGAGTTTATGAATGTAACTGAACCTACAATGACTGTTGGTACTCGTACTACTGGTACTCTTATGGCTTGGGGAACTGCTACTGCTGCTAATATGCAAATATTTGAACAAAACTTTTATAATCCTAGAGCATTTGGATTTATGGCTTTTGAAAATGTTTTTGATAATGATGCTCGCAATGAAGTTTGTGGATTCTTTAAATCTTATGCTTGGGGTCTTGAAGGAGAGATAGATGGAGTTAAAGGATTTGATGAAGATGGAAATAGTAATCTACGAATAGGACTTCAACTTGCTGCACGAGAAAGAGTTGAAAAGAAAAAGACTGCTAAGACTTTTGCAGAATATCTTAATTATCTTGGTCAGCGTGCTTTATTTCCTGCTGAATCTTTTAGTAGTGCTAGTGAAAATATATTTAGTAGTGAAGCTCTTAATAAATTTGAAGATAAACTTCGAGTTGATAATAGTTATAAGTTTTATACTGATGGCGAACTATTTGAAGATGGAACTAAAAAGATTTATTTTAAATCTAATGCTCGTATAAGAATTGAAAATCCTGATATGAAAACTTATGATTATATTCAAGGAGTTCCTAGACGTGGTAACGAAGACCCTCATGGTTGTATAAGAGTTTGGTTTGCTCCAGAATATGAAGAAACATATATTGGCGATAGACTTATAAGAAGTATTCTTCCCGGTACTTATGTTGCAGTTTATGACCCTGTTGGTATTGATAAAGATAAAAAAGAAATTACTGATAGACATTCTCATAATAGTATATTTGTTATTGAAATGCCTAGAGAACGTAATGGGTTTAAACCTAAGTTGTGTGCTGCATATTATGGACGTACTGAAAGACTAGAAGAAGCTGATGAAAAGTTTTATCGTTTATGTAAATGGTATAATTGTATTGGTACTGGACTTGTGGAAATAAATCGTGGTGAAACTGTTTCTAACTTTCGTAAATGGAAAGCTACTAAATATCTAGGTTATGAACCTTTATATGTTTGGGATTCTGCTGTTAAAGAAAAAGTTAGTACTAGTTATGGTTATAATATTGGTAGTGGTTCTAAGAAACTAGATGGTCTTCGACTTCTTAAAGAGTTCTTATATGAAGTTATTGGTAAGAATGAATTTGGAGAAGATATTTATGTTTTTGAAAGATTTCTTGATTATCAAACAATTCTTGAACTTAAAAAGTTTAATGTCGAAGGTAACTTTGACCGTATATCTAGTCTTATACTTTTAGGTATATATTGGAAGTCTATTGATATTAAAGGTAAGCGAGAACTTGCTAGTCGTAAGAAAGTTACAGAAGAGAATGATAAAACAGATATTTTTAATAGACAATGGTTTTAAGATTAAACAAATAAAGATATGTATAATTTTGGTAGACTTGATTTTCCTAATCAGCATGTTAGTTATGCTGAAAAACAAGAAGTTGATTGGTACGCTAAATGCTGTGATTATGTTATAGAAGCTGGTATTGCTTGTAAAGCTGATTTTAATGTAGAAGAAAAGTTTAATATTCTTCTTGGCAATATTCCTAGAGAATATTATAGAAAAACTCTTAATCCTTATAATGAGAAAGATGAAAATCTTACTCGTTTTCCAGCTACTATGCGTAATTATGATATGATGAAAGGTATTATTAGAAGATATATTGGAGAATATATTAAAAATCCACATGACTTTATTGTTGGAGCTAATAATCCAGAAGTTGTATTTGCTAGAGATGCTGAACTTGGTAAACAAATTATGATGCTTGCAGAACAAGCTGTTGCTAAGAAAATACAAGAAAGTTATATGCAGTTTGTTAATGAAGGTAATAATCCTGAACAATTTAATCCTGAACAAGCTGTTGATATTGAAGCTTTTATTAAAGAATTTAATGAAAATTTTATTGATGACATTAGTGCACAAGGACAAGATTTAATTAATGTTATTGATGACCTTACTGATGCTTTTACTATATACGCTAGAGCTTATTTTGAATTTGTTGCTTTTGGAGCTTGTTATACATATAGAGATGTTGTAGGTAATCAATTAATTAAACGTGTTGTTAGTGTTAGAGATGCTTTTCCTGTTCCTAACGATAATATGTTTGCAGAAGATTATGATATGTTTGCTGAACGTCGTATGTTGACTAAACAACAAATTATAGATGAATTTTATGAATATCTTTCTGAAAAAGAACGTGAAGCTCTTGATACATATTATCAATATAGTGCTACTACTTCTAGCGATAAAGCACTTTTAAATTGGGATAAATATATGTATTATTTTGGTGATATATGTAGTAAATTTAATAAAGATGATTTGCAACATATTAAGAACACTAATATAATGGCTCGTGATGCTAATAATGGTTTATTTGAAGTTTGGCATACTGTTTGGAGAGGTGAAATAAAAGAAGGTATTCTTACATATAGTAATGGAGCATTTGTTACAACAAGAATTGTTGATGAAACTTATCAGCTTAACCCTGCTGGTGGTGATATTAGTATTGAATGGGTGTGGCGTCCACAAGTTTATGAGAGCGTTAGAATTGGTTCTCGTGCTACAAGCATATATCCTTATAAGGCTCGTCCTATTGCTTACAATAGGAATGGTAAACTTCCTTATAATGGTATTGCAGAACTTCTTCCAGGTTTTGGAAGATTTAGTGTTGTAGATACAGTTATTCCTTATCAAGTATTTCGTAATATAGTTTCTTATCATAGAGAAATGGCTATTGCTAAAAATAAGATGAATGTTCTTATGATTGCTAAATCTCTTCTTGGTAAAAAGCCTGCTGAAACTATATATCGTATGGCTGCTGATGGAGTGCTTTATATTGATGATGAAGATGATGCTAATCTTGTTAAAGCACAAAATGTTCGTTATCTTGAAAGTCGTATGAATAATTATATTACTGAACTTGGACAACTTATCCAAGAGATTGAACAGACTGCTAAAATGGAATGTGATATGACTCCGCAACGTTATGGTGAGATTGCTAATAGTGCTGGTAAAGGAGTTACTGATGAAGCAGTTATTCGTGGAAGTATGGGTTCTGTTATTATTGAATTTATATTTGATAAAATGAGAGAACGAGATTATCAAGCTGAAATGGATTATACTAAACTTGCTTGGATTGATGGTCTTAATACTTCTTATAAAACTAAAGATGGCGATATTAGATATTTAAGTCTTGATGTTAATAGTCATATATTTGCTAATTATATTGTTACTTGTAAAACTTCTGTTAAAGAACGTGAGAAACTTGAACAATATAAACAACTTGCATTTAGTGCTGCTCAGAATGGTAATATGGATATGGCTAATGCTGCTATACGTGGAGATAATGTTGCTCAAATTAGTAAACTTATTGATAAGTATCAAAACATTCAACGTGAACATGAACTTGATGTTGAACGTGTTTCTCAACAAACAGAACAACTTCGTCAAGAATTTGAACTTGCTAAGATTAATAGAAAAGCAGAACAAGATAGAGAAACTATTAGAGTTGAAAAATATCTTGATGGTCAAATTGAAGCTATGAAAGCAAATGCTAATATTATGAGTTTTGATAATGGTCTTAGTGATGCTGAAAAGAGTCAAGCTGAAGAACGTATGGAAAATGCTAGACTTAATCTTGAACGTAGTAAACTTAGTTTAGATGCTCAAAAGACTTCTGTTGAAGCACAACTTAAAGAAAAAGAATTAGCTGTTAAACTTAAAGAAAGTGATGATAAAGTCAAGATTGCAAAAACGAATAAAAATCGTTATGATAGTAAAAGTAAATAATCGGCTGTACTTTTAAATTTTGTTCATAATAGGGCTGGACTTGCTTGTGAAAGTAGGTTCAGCCCATTTTCATTTTTATTTACATCACATGAGCCATTTTAAGCTCATTTTAAGCACTTTATTCATTTCGTGATAGATTAATCATTATGATAAAATTTGATTCATACACGGCTTCTCTGAAAGCAACAGGATAGGTTATTAGTAATAAATATCTAGTTAGCAATAGTATGTTAGTCGGCAAATCGGCTTAAAGGTGAACATATTTTAACGATACAAGTAAAACTCGTATTATTATTATAGTTTATATTTGTGATATAGTAATTAATTAAAAACAAAGAATTATGCCTAATTTTGATAGTTTTGGTTTTAATGGTGAAACATCTAATGGTGATGGAAAACCTACTGACGACATTACAGACCTTGATACAGGTAAAACAGGGCAGTTAGATGCTGATGGTAATCCTATTGATGATATTACTGGTGGTAGTAATGGAAATGGGAATAGTAAGACTAATGCTAATAAAGATGACCAATCTTCATCCTCCACGGGGGGTCAGCCTAATGACAAAGCGAATGACGCTGATGCTGAACATGGTTTGGAAGAAGGTACTATTATCGAAGATGGAGATAATAAATATACTGTTGATAAAGACGGTAATCTTATTGACGATAAAGGTAATATCTTTAAAGCTAAAAACGAAGTTGCTGCTTATCTTAAAGAATTTGAAGTAGAAGATACTAAAGAAGAAAATACTATTGATGTTAAATCAATTCAAGAACTTGTAGGTGTTTCTGTTACTTCAGAAGATGGTAAACCAGTTGCTTTTGATAATACTCCTCAAGGAGTTGCAAGTTACATTCAATCCGTTATTGATTTAAAACGTGACGAATTTGCTCAAGCTGGTGTTAATAAGTTATTTGAAGATTATCCTATCGTTGGTGATTTTCTTAATTATTATGTTGCAAATGGTAATTCATTTGAAGGCTTTGGCGAACTTCGAGATAGAAGCGGTATTGAAGTAGATGAAAATAATGTAAGTCAACAAGAAGCTATTGTTCGTGAGGCGTTTAAGGAATTTAATCGTCGTGGCAATGTTGATAAGTATATTCAATATCTTAAAGATAGTAATGAACTTTTCAATGTTGCTAAAGAAGAACTTGAAGCTCTTCAGAAAGCTGATAACGAAATGCGTGAAGCTAATGCTAAAGAAGCTATGCGAGTTAAAGCAGAAGAAGAGAAACAACTTGTGGAATTTTGGAATGGAGTTAAAGAATGTATTGATAAACGACAAATTGCTGGTTATCGTATTCCTGAAACTGTTATTATTGAACGTAATGGTAAACAAATTTCTACTACTCCAGAAGATTTCTTCAATTATGTTTATCAAGTTGATGATAAAGGACTTTCTCGTTATGAAAATGATTTAATGAAGTTATCTCCTGCTGAAAGACGCGATGAAGAACTGCTTAAAGCTTGGCTTAAATATACAGGTAAAGGTTATGATAGTTTGATAGAAATGGCTGTTTCTGATAAAGAAGCTAAAAAGTTGAAACTTACTGCTAGTCAACGTAAATCTACAAAAGGAGCTATTAAAATAACTAAACCTGACAGTAAAAAAGATGCTCTGAAAGATGAGCGTTTTGGTTATTAACATAATAGTAAATTTGTAGATGAAAACATTACGTGTTATTGGACAAACTCGTTATGAAGATAGAGGTTATTCTAATGAAGAATCAATTGCTTATCTTCAGCTTCAAAAGCCAGAAGAAATTAATAGTTTTCTGACTTATAATTATGGTATGGATGATGACCGTTTTCCTTTAAGTTTTATTACTGAAGGTCAAGGTAGTCGTGGTATTAAAGATGTTGCTACTGTACAATGGACTTGGAAAACTATGGGTCGTATGAAGTTTACAGACTTTGTAACTTACTTTAATACTGCTGTTACTAAACCCGGTCAAAATGGTAGTGAATTTGAAGTTCATTTCTCTACTCATTGGTTTATTGAACAACATGGTCTTACTGCTCCTGATGGTGTTACTCAAGTTCGTATTCAGAAAGACTTAGGTGAATCTGCTTATGGTTATGCTTATCTTCTGAAACTTACTTCTCCTAATCCTGATGCTTATGTTGACCCTCAATGGTTGGCTAAAGGTATGTATTGGGCAATGAGTGCTCCTACTGTTTCTGAATCTTATTCTAAAGGTAACAGAAGCAATACTATGGGTCCTGCTGGAATGACTTCTCAACTTGAGTTTTATCGTTATTCTAAAGAAATAGCTGGTAATCTTGCTAATGTTGTTACTCAATATCAATTCCAAAATGATAATGGTGGTACTTCTAATCTTTGGATTAACGAAGAGATGCGACAGTTCAACTTGCACATGAGAGTAATGAACGAAGAACGTTTGTGGAAGTCTGAATATAACCGTTTACCTGATGGTACTATTCCTTTGAAAGACCATGATAATGGTAAACCTATTCCTCGTACTGCTGGTATGTTAGAAATTTGTCGTGAATCTAACTACGATACTTATGGTGAAGTTCTGACTCTTAACAAACTTGAACGTACAATTGGTGATGTTCTTGACCGTGATACTCAAGATGGCGATAAGAATGTAGCTCTTATGGGCGGTAAAGGATTTATTCGTGACTTTGAAATGGCTATCAGAACTGATGCTAAAGAAAACGGATTTATTACTCCTCTTGGTGAAAAGATGATTCAAGATAATGGTGATGGTCTTTCTTATGGACGTTACTTTAATAAGTATAAAACTCCAGATGGATATACTATTACTGTTATTCATAATGCTTATTTCGATAAGGGTACTGATGCTGAAGCTGCTAAGCAAAATGGTATGATTCATCCTACTACTGGTTTGCCTATTACTTCTCATCAAGCTGCTTTGGTTGATATGAGTAATTATAAAGGTAATCAGAATGTTCGTATAGTACGTCAAAAAGGACAGGCTTATAAAGCTAAAGTTATCGAAGGTATGACTGATATTCCTGCTTGCTGGGGATTGCCTAATACTAATCATGCAGCTACTGAAATTGATATGGCTCGTTATGAAGTTAAAGGCTCTATTGGTTTGCAGGTAGATAACACTACTAAGATGTTCTTATTGAAATGTGTATTATAATCATTTAAAAGAAGCTATTTAAGATATGGATTTTAACAAAGTAAATGAAGCTAATAAAGCAGGAGAAAATACTCCTGCTGCTTCTAATATAAATACAGATAAACAGGTTATACCCCCCGTAGAGGATGGAGTAGATAAACAGCCTGCTAATACAGTAGGATTTAGAGATGAAAGTCTTGATGAACCTTATACTGAAAAACGAACTATTACTATTAATTTAGTTACTAATTATTCATTATATCGTAGAGTTAATGATAAAACATTACCTAAACGAATGGATAAGATTGGTAGTTGTGTTCGTAGTTCTCGTACTCTTTCTTCTAATAAAGGTGAGATTGAATCTTATTTTCCTGCTTTAATTGGTCTTGCTCCTAATAATGAAAACTTTATTTCACGGGTTAAGGCTTATCTTAATAATATTAGTGTTTCAATTGATGAACTAGGTAAGACTTTTGATATTTCTTTCTTTTGGAATCGTAAACGAGATTATCTTCGTTTTAGAGCTGAAGAAGAAGCTATTGAAACTGCTTATATGAATAGTGACCGTAAAGGAGTTAAAGAACTTAGAGAAGCTCTTGAAGCTAAAATTACTAAGTTAAATCTTCTTGAAAGTGAAAAGTATAAATATGGTTATCCTATTGTTCTTGATGATTATCTAATTTATCGTCATTGTTTATTATATAAAGATGTAGCTAAAGATATTGCTCTTATTAATTCTGACCCATCTATTAGATTTTATTTTAAAGATGACCAAAGAGAAGCTGAGCGTCTTGCTAAACATCGTCAGGAAATTAATTCTGCTAAAGGCAATTATGTTAAACTTCTCACGAATAGTGATTTGTTTGATGCTGTATTTATTCAATACTGTGTTGCCAATAATATTAATATTCCTAACGGTATGGCTATGGATATTGTCGATAAACAAACTCATCTTGATAAATTTAGTACAAATGAACCTGCTAAGTTTAATAAACTTTGCAATGATAAAGATATTACTATTAAATCTTTAATTGAGGTTCTTATTTCTCGTGGAGAATTTATCAGAGCAATTCATAATCAGAATATTACTACTCCTGATGGCGAGTTCATTGGTGCTAATGTTAAGGAAGCTGTTATATGGTTTAAAAATCCTACTAATAGTGCTCTTGTTAGTGCTTATAAAAATAAACTTAAAAACATTTGATTATGAACATTGGGGAGATGCACGTGACGTTCAGAGAACTAGCACAACAGATGGGTATGCAGACCGTCCGTGCTATTCTCATGGAAGATATAGATATTTGTCTTAATGCTGCTATAATTGAAAAAGCTAGAAATGTAATAGTAGAAAACGTTGGACCAGTCCCTTATAATGATAAGGTTGCTCGACAAAATGCTTCTATTAGTCCTGTTAATGCTCTTAGAACTTTATACACAGCGGGTACTGTTAACGGCGGAGATATTACAGGTAATGGAACAGAAGTTGACCCTTATAAAATTAATATTGATAGCGACGGAATAATGCTATATACAGGCTTTCAAGTTAGTTATAATGGTAAGACAATTTATGATTGCAGAATTATTGAAGCTGAAGATTTAGGTCAAACGCTAAGAGATTTTTGTAATCGTGCTGCGAAAGATGCTCCGATAGTTACTATATTTGGAGATGAATCTGGTATTAATGTTGATATATATACTGGACGTAATAATACAGTTAAACCTCAATTAGTTAAATATCTTTATATCAAAGAACCTGCTAAAGTTAAATTTGATGAAGATAGAGAAGAAGATTGGGTTAATTGTGATTTACCTCCTTATTTACATATGGAAATAGTTATGCGTGCAGTACAGATTTATCTTGCTAGTATTGGTGCTACTTCTAATGGAGCTGATAAACAAAGTTAAACTCTAAATTAAATTAAAAATGAGACAGTTTTTGTTAGCGGGCAATGTCGCTTATGGAGCGAGCTTACCTCTTGCTGCTGGAGCGGTTGCTTTTACTTATCTTGCTAATGGCAAAGAAACGATTGACGCTGACGGTACTAAGATTACCGATAAGTTTTACATTAATCTTGGTCGTGAAGCAAATGGTCCAGTAGTTCTTCCAGCTTATAAGAAACATCTTACTTTTGTTAAAGGTGTTTATCAAGCTGCTACTACTTTCTCTGCTAATCTTACTATCGGAGATGTAAATGCTTATTCTGATTATTCTATTATGATTGTGAAAAAAGGATTAAAGTTCAATGAACGTAATCGTTGGACTGCTACCATTCATACTGGTCTTAATCCTACTGCTAACGATGTAGCAAAGAAATTAGCTAACCAAATTAATAATAATACTGTTGGACATGGCATTAAAGCATCTGTTGCTGATGCTAAAATCACTCTAACTGCTGAGTCTAAAGGTATTGATTATGAAATTCTTGGAGCTGATGAATTAATGGGTATAGCTGTTACAGTTACAACTCACGGTTTACCTGCTTATGGTGACGCTGCTTATATTACTGATTTAGCTAATAAGGCTGCTGCTGATGCAGGTATTGAATATACTTATCGTGATACTTATACTGAACTGTATCCTGCATATCCTATTAATCCTTTGAAGCAACCTGATAGTGCAGATGCTGGATATACTATCTTTACACTTCGTTTTGCTGTTCCACGTGAAATGAAAACTAGAGATGAAGTTGTTCATCAGATTGTACAAATAGCGTTCCCTACTGGAGCTACTGCTATTGCAACTGTTGAAACTATTCTTAAAGCTATTGCTACTGAAGAAAAAGCATAACCTATTACCCGACTCGATTAGGTAAATATTAGGTAATATTAATCGAATAGGGGCTATTGGTATTAGCATTAGTGTTGATACTGATAGTCCCTATTCTTGTATCTATAAAAATGGAATTAATTCAAAATGCCTTTGAACAAGGTCTTATTCCCGGTATTGTTATTGTTATTTATCTTATAATTAATAAGATAATTGATAATAACAAAAGAAATCCTTTAGATGATATTGCCAAACTTCTTAACATAGTTACTAGAGATATTATTGAAAAAGATAGAGAAAAATCTAAAGCTGTTATTTCTATTACTATGGTTAATGCAGCTTCGGAATGTGCAAAGTTTGTTGCTTCAACTATTATTACTAATAATGTTGATAATAATCGTGACCAAATAGAATATAACGCTAGACATTTAGTTAATAGTGTTTATTATGATGCTTATTCTAAACTTAATATGTATCGTGGTGATGAAGATTATCTTAGTCATTATATGAAAGAAGAATGGAAAGAAGATATTTATGGTGATATTATAAATATTGTCTATAATAAAAATCTTGATTCTAATCAACGTATTCTTGCGTTTAATAAACGTATTGATATTAGAGTTAATGATTATACTGCTTATATTATTAATAAGGCATTTAAATAAGATGATATTATGATAAGAGGTTATATTAATAATCCAAAACAGCTATCGAAAGAGATGCAATTGCGTATCGCAAGCATGGCTGAAAAACAGGTGAGAATAGCAGAATTAGGCTTCCCATTGAACGAAAAAAATTGGTGCAAACTAACACAAGGGCAAATTTTAATTCAAGCACTAGAAGCCTTAGAATTGCTTTCTGATGAGCAACAAAAATCAATTATTAATTCGTACAATAACTTGATGATAGAATGAGTGAACAAATAGATGATAATTATGTTAATGGTGTCTATGTAAAAGCTGATGGAACTGAACAAGTTGAGATTAATCCTCAATATGTTTATATGACTGTTCCTAGTAAATATGTTTGTGTTTATCATAAACTATTAGTTCTTATGGCACAATATGGACTTGATATGCTTAATGATTGTTCTGCTACTTGTAAAGGTAATAATAAAAATATTGTTACTTGTTGGAATATGTTTCAATCTGCTATGGCAGCATATCAACTTGGTCAAGATAAACTTGCTGAAACTCTTCTTAAATATATTAAAGGTCAACTTAATATTATTTATGAAGGTAGTGAACAAGTTCAGTATAGTGGTTCTATTACTCTTCCTGTTGATGAAGAAGGTAAAATTCATGCAATAGTTAGTTGTGGAGATGCTCCTAAATTTTATGTTGACCCTGAAACTGGTAAACTTTGGGAGAAGAAAGAAGAAGGTAAAGAATATAATGAAACTTATAGTCTTAGTGATGTTGATTATGATAATGAATAATGTGAATGTGTTCCATCCTCTACGGGGGGTCTACACTATGAATTTAGTAAACCTAGAGAATGTATGAAAACAATAGAAGAAGAACTTGGTAAAGTTAGTCTTACTTGTAATGGTCAATGGAATGATAGACCTTATGAAAGACTATGTATAGTTCATGACGGTTTCTATGCTAGCTATATATCTCGTAAAGCTGTTCCTGCTGGTATTCCTTTATCTAATGAAGAGTATTGGCAGCCTATTGCTAAACTTCGAGAAGATTTAGTTATTGATTATGAAACTTTCAAGAAAGAAATACTAGAACTTATTGCTGTTGTTCAAAGAGGTCTTAAAGCTGCTAGAATTGTAGTATCTACAATGGAAGATAGAGATGCTCTTACTTGGGAACAGATTGGAGTAGGTTGTGAAGTTTATGTTATTGAAACTAAAAAGAGTTATATTCTTGATGAAATAACTCCTGTTACTAATGCAAAGAAATGGCATCTTGAAGCTGATTCTGAAATTGGTTCTAAATTTGTAGAATCATTTAGTGGTATGTTTCCAAGAGCAATTGCAGAACGTGCAGTTGCTGATGAATTTGGTATTAATATTCAAGATAATTATCTTCGTCGTAATGTTGTAGTTAATTATATGGCACAAGTACTTAAACAGTATTTTGAAGATAATGCTGTTCAAATACTTGAAGGTCAGATTACTCCTGAAATGCTTAGTGAATCTGTTAAACAAATGTTTACTGCTTCACAGATTACTAATGCAGCTGATGAAGAAGATTTAACAGTTGTTGATAATCTTCTTAAATTTGCAGATAAAGACTATAATACAAATGATTATAGTGGAAAGGCTCGTAAATATATTCGTAAGAATATGATTAGTGGTGTTAATACTCTTACTCAAGATATGATTAACGAGCCTAATACTATTTATATACTTCAATATGATTATTGTTTAGCTGGACAAACTATTGAACTTCCAGATAATAGTATTATTCTTTGGAGAGGTGGTAGAATGTATGATGGTGCAGTTAAATTAAATCAATGTAGACTTCTTAGTAATTATCGTCAAGAAGATATGTTTGATAAAGAATCTATATCTCTTGATGGAAATTGGGCTGTTGGTCAAATACTTTATCATCCTCTTGATTTAGGTGAAGATAATAAACAAGTTGAAATTGTTGGTTGGGGTGGTTCTTATACTAATGATTTTTATTGGTTTTGGGATGGTGAGAAATGGGTAAGTATGGGTTTTGATTTATCTGTATATCTTACTCGTGCTGAATTTGAAGCTTTCTTAGAGAAGTTAAGAGAAGAGATGGAAAAGTTTTATGCTTGGCTTCTTGCAGAACTTAAAAAGATTAATGACCATCTTGAAATTCATGACCGACAAATATCTGAATTACAACAAGATATAATTGATATTAATACTAGAATTAATAATCTTATTACTGAATATAATGCTAAATTTGAAGATATTTATAATAAGATTGGAGATTTAAATAGTAGTGTAGAAGGTAGTATTAATAATCTTGAGCAATATATTAATAATAAGATTGAAGAGATTCTTAATAAGATAAACCAAAGTGGTAGTAATATCAGTAATGAGTATAAACAATATTTTGAAAGTAATTATGTATCAATGTTTAAAAATAAGATTAGACCGGGTACTAATATTACTTTTGTTGAAAATGATGATGGTACTATTACTATTAATGCTGCCGGTGGAGGTTCTGGCGGTGGTGGACTAACCGAAGAAGAAGTACGTAATATTATTAATTCTATACTTAATAATTATTATACTAAGCAAGAAATTAATGATATTATTGCTGGTCTTGATGGTAGTAGTGGAACAGGAGGAGATGGTACTCATAATGTCATGTCTACTACTCAACTTGGTGAAGCTAGAACAGGTAAGTATCTTGTTATGAATAAATTTGCAGATAGTGAAACTAAACCTAGTAGACTTGATGTAGATTTTAATTCTCTTTATACTGATATTAAAAATAAATTAGTTGGAGAAGGATTTGGACAAGGTGGTGGAAGTGGACAAGGTGGTGGAGTTGCTGCTAGTCAAATTCAAGCTTGGATTGCTGCCGTTGTTCCTATTGGTTCTATTATGCTTTGGGATACTTCAACTCCTCCTAATGGCTGGGAAGTTTATACTGCTGCACAAGGACGTTTTGTTATGGGTTATATACCTAATGGTATTAATATTTATAATAATCCTAAACAAGGAAATCTTGATTGGAAAACAGTTCTTGAAAATATTAAAGATACATATGATCCTGCTGCTCCTGGTCGTAATGTAAGTGCATATGCATTTTATATTGGTGGTACAGATTTACCTCTTCATCAACATGCTGTTGCTGTTGGTAAATCTAAATCTGGTGATAATAATCATCATGTTATAACACCAAGTAACTGGAGATTTATATCAGGTGATTTAGACGGTGATGTTAAAAATGGTTTTCCTTATGGTACTAATAGAAGTCAATTTAATAATCTTGGCATTAATCGTTCTACTAATTGGTATATGACTGGACCTAATATTAGTAATAATGGTGAAATGACTTGGAGTCAAATAAGTGGTAATAGATGGACAGGTGATTATCTTGCTATTAATAAACTTATGCCTACTATTGCTTTACATTATATTAAACGTGTTTCTAATCCGTGGTAATTATGGCTGAAGAAGAAAATGTTTTTGTTGGTACTAATTGTCAATTTTTTGACCCTAGTAAAGTTCAATGTGATAAAGAAGGCAATATGCCAATTCATATACTAGATAAGTATTGTGAAGAAAATGATACTAGATATAATATATATCCTTTAACTGTTATTCAAGCTATATTTGATGGTAAAACTGGTACTAGGCTAGATAGAATACTTGCTTCTTGTAATAGTGTTTATTTAACTTGGGAAGGTACTTTTGCTGATACTGTTAATAAACTTGATAAAATTTATCGTCGTAAAGGATATATTATTACTTATCGTGATGCAACTAATATTAATTGGACACAACGATATAATAGTGATGATATTAGTGATGCTGCTTGGACTAATTCTGATAATTGGGAGGGATGGTCTTTTGACACTGTTATTAAAGATTTAGCAAAAGCACTTGAAGAGATATTTACTAATATAGGTGATTATAAAGACTTTCTTGATATTATTACTGGTTTTATTAATGATTTTGTTATTAATGTGTTTAATAATATTAATAACTATCCTAAACTAGTTGAAATTATTAAGAATAGTACAGTTGAAAGTTTACCTATTATTATTAGAGATATATTTAATAATATTAATGAATATCCTGAACTTAAAGAGATATTTAATCAATATATTAAACAATGGACTGAATCTATCTTTAATAATATTTCTTCTTATCCTGCACTTAATCAATTCATAACTAATGCTATTAATTCTCATGTAGAAACTACTATTGGTAATATATTTAATAATATTGATAATTATCCTGCTATTAAAAATCTTATTATTACTAATACTGTTAATAAAGTAGTTGATATATTTAAAAATATTGGTCAATATCCGGAATTACAGGAAGCTATACAGAATAATATTAATGAACGTGTTGATTATATATTTAATAATATTAATAATTATCCTGAACTTATTGGTATTCTTTCTGATTTAGTTTGTAATTGTGTTAAGAATATATTTGCTAATATTAATAATTATCCAGCTCTTGTTACTTGTATTAATAATGCTGTAAATAGTAGAGTTGATTATATTTTCAATAATATTGATAGATTTTCTATTCTTAAGAATCTTATTGAAACTAAAGTAGAAGCTAGAGTTACTTATATATTTGAACATATTAATAACTTTACTGAACTACTTAATATTATTAAAGGTAATATAGAAAATATCTTTGATAATATTGATAATCATCCTAATCTTAAAGTTGTTATTGAGAATAAGGTTGAATCTACAGTTGAACATATTCTTAGTAATATAGATAATTATCCTGTTATTAAAGAGAAGATTATTCAATTCTGTAATGAAGCTATTGAAGCTAAACGTGGTGTAGCAAATGGTATTGCTAGTCTTGATGGAGATGGTAAAGTCCCAGCAAGTCAATTACCTAGTTATGTCGATGATGTTCTTGAAGGATATTATGTTGATGAAACTCATTTTGCTGAGAAATATATAGAAAATGCTCCTGTATATTATACTCCTGAAAAAGGTAAGATTTATGTTGATATAAGTGAAAGTACTGATTATAGTGGTAAGACCTATCGTTGGTCTGGAACTAAATATTCAGTTATATCTGAAACTTTAGCTTTAGGTGAAGTTACAGGTACTGCTTATGATGGCGGTAAAGGTAAGAAAACTACTGATATTGTTAATAGTTTACATATAAAACTTCTATCTTCATTAAATGATGTTACATATACAGATTCTAAAGTTAATATAGAAGTAACAGGTATTAATAAAGATACTAATACTAATAAATATGATAATGGTAGAAATTATGCTAAAAGTATTAATGCTGCCACAAAAACTTTAGCTGGAGTTATGTCTGCTGCTGATAAAGTTAAACTTGATGAAACTTTACCTAATCAAATTACTGAACTTAGTAATAATGTTTATACTAAAGAAGAAATTAATAATAAGTTTGATAATGTACCAACAGTAGAAAATACTTATACTAAAGATGAAGTTGATAAAGCTATTGCTGATGCTATTAAAGCTTTAATTCCTGCTGGTTATGAACTTGTTATTAAAAAGAAAACAACTTAATATTAATTATGGTGGTACTGAATAAGTGCCACCATTTAAAGTTTATAAAGTTATGCAAGATATTAATCAACAATTATATGAAAGAAAAAGTACACCTGAAGGATTTATTCCTGTTTATGGTGTAGTTGTTACTGTTCCTACTGGAATATATATTAATGGACAAAAAGATTTTACTTGTGATAAAACTTTTGATGAAGTAAAAGAAATATTATTAAAAGGTGGAAGTATTATTGCTGTTGATAATAACAATAGTAGAATTAATTTTGATATAATTGATATAGGTAATAATAGCATTAGTGCTACGATTACTTATTTTTCTCCTAATGGTAGTGGAATTAATAAAATTGATTTAAGTTGGGATAAAGGTTTAACTAGAGTTGGAGGTGAAGAAACAAAAAGTATTAATACTTTTGTAGTTATAAATAGTAATCAAATCATTCAATCTTATGATATTGGAAATATTACTATATTATTAACAAATAGTGGTAGTAAAGAAGAAGTATTGGCTGCTATTAATTCTATTTTTACTAATTTTGCTGGATTTGTTACAGCTATTGGTAAACCTAATTCTGTATTTCATAATGGTAAATATGGAACATTTAATGTTAGATATACAGATAATATTATAATTATTCAATGGAGCAATGCTAATGCTATTCATCATGTTGCTTTATCCGAAGATGGTTCTTATGTTTATAATACTATTCAAATAGTTGACCAAACTCTTTATAGATTATCTAATCTTACTATTGAGCCAATAGTTAATCCTAAAATATGGATTGGTACTGCTACTCAATATGCAGCTATTGCACAAAAAGATAACAATACTACTTATATAGTTAAATCAGACGCTTAAGTTATGGCTATATATCAAGGAGATATTGGAATACATGATATTAAACTTGGTAGTATAGATGTATTTGAAATATATCAAGGTTCTAAACTTGTTTATCCAGAGAATACTGAAATTACTATTACGTTTAAATTAAATGTTTCCGGAACTGTTACTATTAATGGTTATACTCCTGTTATAAGTGAAAATAATACTAAATTTGTATTTACTATTCCTGTTAAGACTGATTATACTGCTAATATTACTGCTGAACATTATAAACCTCAAACTATTAGTGATAATAGCGGTTATTTACCTATAACTCATAATGTAGAATTAGAATGGGAACAAAGATTTATATCTTATACTGTTACTTTTCCTACTGATGGAGTTAAAGTTTTATTTGATGGAATAGAAAAAGGAGTTATAACTAATGGTAAGTTAGTTGTATTAATTGATGACACAGAAGCTAAAGATAGTTATACTGTTACATTTAAAGGTAGTAAAGCTAGTACATATGATACTAGTACGTTAACGGTAGTTAATAGTAGTATAGCTAATACTGGTGGTGTTTATGACTTAAAACTTTCTACTAGTTCTGTTAAGACTGGATATAAGAGAACTGATTATGCATCCTCCACGGGGAGTATAACAAAGGGTTCTACTTATGCTGGAACTTGGATTGAAACTGTTGTTAATCTTACTGCTAGCTTTACTAGTTCTACTACTTTAGGTAGTATAAGTAATAATGTATTAACTATACCTAATAATGAATCTACTAATACTAAAAGTGGAACTTTAACTGTTATATTTACTTTAGAAAATAAACAAACTAAAGAAGTTAGTGCTGCTTTAAATCAAGCTGCTGGTGCTAAAGTTTATACCAATTGGGTACTAGATTTACAAACTGATGGAACTAGTGTTGAAGCTAAAGACGGCACTAGAACTATTACTGCTAATGTTGCCCGTAGAACTTATAAATGGAATAACACTGGTACTGTTTATAGTGAAACTGCCACTCCTACTCTTAGTATTAGTGGTAGTGCTAGTCTTAGTGGAAATCAAATAAAATTTACATCAAACGAGAGCGTTTCAGCCCGTTCAGTGACACTTACAGCTAGTTATGTAGGATTGTCCAAAACGGTTACGATAACGCAGCAGGCAGGCGCAAAAGTGTATTCAGCGTGGTCTGCTTGGACTGTTTCTATCTCGGCAAGCACGCAAACGATAGCTGCAAGTGGTGGTTCATCTACGATAACTACTAGTGCTAGTCGTTCTCGTACTTGGACTTGGAATGGAGTTGGTACTACACATACTGATACTGAAACTGCTACACCCACACTTAGTGGTAGTGCTGGTGGATTTACTTTAAATGGTAAAACTGTTACTGCTAGTAATAATACTACAACAAATAGTCGTAGTATAACTATAACTGCTACTAGTAATAGTGTTTCTAAATCTGTTACTATAACACAATCAGCTGGTGCTAAAGTTTATGGTAATTGGTCTGGATGGTCAGTTAATATTAGTGCTGATAAAACTAGTATTGGTGCAACAGGTGGTACTGCCACTATATCAACTAGTGCTAGTAGAACTAGAAGTTATACATGGAACGGTGTTGCTGGTTCAGGTGGTACTGAAACTGGAAATGGAAATCCTACATTAAGTAAAGTTAGTGGAAGTGGTAATTGGACTAGTCCTAAAGTTACTTATGGAAATAATACTAGTACTAGTAGTAAATCAACTGTTATTCGTGCTACTATTGATTCTACTACTAAAGATATAACTATTAGTCAATCTGCTGGAGCTAAA
>ENA-ORLW01000173-ORLW01000173.1-human-gut-metagenome-genome-assembly--contig:-NODE-173-length-97902-cov-5.269859_pt1 | contig 97902 bp, 91 predicted proteins | sample MGYA00243017_ERZ508829 | MGnify/ENA primary metagenome ERZ508829 (study PRJEB26277, sample SAMN04329776) | human gut metagenome | biome: human-associated habitat | host: Homo sapiens | place: USA...
TTCTATGAAAGGCTGGAACTTAAAAACGATTTCAAAAGGCTTGTAAGACACTGGAAGATTATGCTATACTCGTAGCAAAGATCAGAGAGTATGCACGGGAAATGGACGATCTGTCCATGGCGGTACACAAAGCGATCCAGTATTGTATCGACCATGATCATCTTCGGGATTTCCTCATATTGAATCAAGCGGAGGTGGCAGCCATGTCGTTGTTAGAAGGAAGCTGGGAAGAATACGCAGACAGCATGGATCAAGAGCTGGAGCGGTTGAAGGAAAGTGAGAAGGCACTAAAGGAAAAACTGGAAAAAGTATCTCGTGAGAAAGATGCTGAACTTCGAGTGCAAGCAGAAAAAATCAAAGAACTGGAAGCCTTATTAGCTTCTAAGCAGTAACTATTTACCAAACATTTAAAGTCCTTGACTGCATAAACCAATAAAAGGAGAAAGTCAGGCTTTGAAACCGAAAAAATGTAACTTTTTTTCTTGACATTTCTCCCTCCATCCCTCATAATCAGACACAAGTTTATGCAGTCAGGCGCATAAGAGGGGGACAAACTACAGGGTGAGTAAAAAACATCTACGGACGGAAACAGGCACAGTTCGCCGCACTTATAAAGATACCGTCTTTCGCAAAATCTTTAATAACAAAGAAAATCTATTGGCGCTGTATAATGCGCTGAACGGAACCCATTACAACAATCCAGAGGATATAGAGATCATTACATTAGACAATGCATTATTTTTAAAAATGAAAAACGACATTGCCTTTCTGGTAAGCACCGACCAAATATGTCTGGTGGAACACAGCAGTACCGTATGTCTCAACTATCCGCTGAGAAGTCTTTTGTATCTGACAAAAGAGTATCAGGCTATCTTAAAACAACGCAATCAGGATATTCTATCTTACACACAAGTGAAAATCCCAACGCCGCGGTGCATCGTTTTGTATAACGGTCCAGCCCAGCGTCCGGAGCGGGAAGTAATGAAACTTTCGGATGCATTTGCCAACCAGGATGTAGAAGGCTGTCTTGAACTAAAGGTAGAAATTCTCAACATCAACTACGGAAAAAATGAATCCCTTCAAAAGGCTTGTAAGACACTGGAAGATTATGCTATACTCGTAGCAAAGATCAGAGAGTATGCACGGGAAATGGACGATCTGTCCATGGCGGTACACAAAGCGATCCAGTATTGTATCGACCATGATCATCTTCGGGATTTCCTCATATTGAATCAAGCGGAGGTGGCAGCCATGTCGTTGTTAGAAGGAAGCTGGGAAGAATACGCAGACAGCATGGATCAAGAGCTGGAGCGGTTGAAGGAAAGTGAGAAGGCACTAAAGGAAAAACTGGAAAAAGTATCTCGTGAGAAAGATGCTGAACTTCGAGTGCAAGCAGAAAAAATCAAAGAACTGGAAGCCTTATTAGCTTCTAAGCAGTAACTATTTACCAAACATTTAAAGTCCTTGACTGCATAAACCAATAAAAGGTGTCAGGATTATTATCCTGGCATCTTTTTCATGTATTGGCAATAAAAAAACAGCACCGCCTGTCTGGGCGGTGCTGTTTGGCGTTCCTGGGTAGGATCCGTTATGCCTTGAATTTCATGGACTTTTTAATGCCGGTCTTTTTGTTAAACAATTTTTTATATGCTTTTTTCTTTTTAGCCGGTACTTTAAATACGGCTTTTTTGTATATGCCCTGGAAGGCTTTGGCTCCTACTGATTTTATTTTTGGGGATTTAACTACAATGGTTTTCAGGGAGCGGCAGCCGTAAAAGGCTTTTGCTTCGATTTTTGTTACATGTTTGCCTATGGTTATTTTCTTTAATTTTTTGGAACCTTTGAAGGCGTTTTTAGAGACGGAAGTGACAGTGTAAGTCTGACCGTTTATCTTTACTTTGTCCGGTATGGTTACAGCAGTCACATTCTTTTTCGCCGGTGCCTGATAGGACAGTGTTTTCTTTTTGGTATCTGACACTTTGTAGGATGCCTGTTTTACTTTCAGGACAGAACCCTTTTTCGCAGTCTTATCTGCATCACTTTGTGCTGTGGCAGTGCCTGTATTCAGTCTGCCACCGGATGTCTGGGAAGAACCTGGTGTCTGGGAGATGCCGGGAGTAGTTGTAGATCCGGGTGTCGCAGGACCGGGGGCAGGGGACGGTTTTGTATCGGATGGTGTGTTGTCCGATGGGTTATCGGAAGAGCCGGAACCCGACTTGGATGCTTCTGCCGTGTTGCCGTAGGAACCCAGATTGACTCTGTTTCCGTTTGGAGAAGGTTCATCTGCGTAGGAGGCGGATGGATCACCGGCGTCAATACATGGACTTGTAACTTTGTCCTTTACCCAGGAAGAACCATTCCATCGGCCGGCTGTGGATTTCAGGTGAAAATCTCCGGCTGAGGAATCGGCAAAACAAGGATCTTTTGAAATACAGCCGGTGCCATAATCACTTAATGAATCATTGGCCTTTTTGTTGTAGACGCAGGAGTAGGTGATGTCGGTTCCTTTTCTGTTTTCGGCACTGCTTCCGGAAAAAGACAGTGTCGTGTCGTTGTTTGCGAAAATACTGTTTTTAATGGACGGCAGTACGGAACCGCTGTAGCGGATGCCATTGGCACATCCGGTAACGGTCAGGTGGTTCAGTGTAAGCTGACTGGTAATGTCTTTGGCAGAGTTCTCATTGCTGCCATCACTGGTAAGGTGGGCAGATATGCCGGTTCCGTTGGTAAAACCGGAAATCTGACAGTGAGATATATCGATCAGATTGTCTGTATCCGGTGTGTAGCTGGCCCAAAAAGAAATACCGTAATCGTCGGAGTCACTCTGTTCACCTTTTCCGGTTATGGAGACATTCTGCAGCTGAATCCGGCTTGCCAGAGTCCGGTTGTCGGCCCAGTTTCTCAAGTTGACGGTGATGCCCCGTGCCACATCGTTCATCTGACAGTCTTTCATGTACAGGGTAGTTGGAAGGTCTTTGGACGGTTTGCCGTCTATTTCTACCAAACTGGCCAGAATCGATGCTTTATTTTCAAAAATACAGTTTTCAAAAATCGTAGCCGCGCTCTCATCGGCGTAATCCCCACCGGCCCAGGAGGCATTCAAGTTAATGGTGTCAGAATAAATAGGACCATTCTGCCCGATAAACCGGATCGGTGCGGATTTCGTACCTTTGGCAATGAGTTTTCCGGTGGAATTTACCTCGATGCCAGAGATCAGATAACAGGTCTGTCCCGGAGCAATAGTGACGGTTCGGTTGTAGTCAATGGCCGGTTCCTGCATACGGTAGCAAAGACCTTTGATTTGGCCCAGGTAGCCGGTAGAACGAGTGATCGTGTCCGGTTGTTTTGGCGTACATTTTACAACTTCCGCATACTTTCCTACATCGGCACCGTAATTACAAGTGTTAGCGGCGTAAGTTTTTGTTGTGTCGGAGTTAACATTGGCGCCGATGGTAACTTTTACAGGAGCATACTGATTGGCAAGGTCGCCAGTTGTGTCGGGATTTCCGATAAATTGATTGCCTTCCACTTCGTAAGTGGCATACCCGCCTTTCAAGGTACAGGCAGGTCCCAGCAGTTCACTGCCGGTGGTATTGTGAAAAATATTGTTCCGAATGACCGCATTAGCAGCCCAGTCAATGTAACTCATTCCTTCGGAAATGGAGTTTTCGTAGTATCCATTGGTTTCAAAGTGATTTCCTTCAACCAGACAAGAAAGATTTTCCGGGTAATCGTAGCCGGTCTGAGTAGCCAGAGCGTGTCCCATGCTGCGGAATGTAGAGTTGGTTATTTTTATGTCCAGTTTTCGGTCCATGGTAGGAAAACAGATGGCAGAAGTTCCGTTTACCAGGTCTTTTCCGTCAGCTTTTTTAGCTGTGGTTACGCCATCGCTGTTAAAAAGACAGTGATCTACCGTAAGGCTGAAACGATCGTCTTTCTGGTCGGAAGTGCCGCCTGGAGCGATGACACCGGAATCAGCGATGTTTTCTCCGCCGTCGATAAATTGGCAGTATTCAAAGGTGGCACTGCGGCAGGAGCGTTTGGTGTCGTCTTCAATCTGAGTATCAAGGATGATGTTACCCCAGCTGGTGTCATTTTTGTCTGTTTTGAAGATGATAGGTTCTTCTTCTGTACCCTTGGCAGTAAGAGAGCCGTACAGGATACGCAAAGATGCACTGGAAAATACATCAATATTGTCTATCTGGCCGTGGCTTGTATTTCCCTGGCCCAGGCAAATAGTAGTTCCCGGATCGATGGTCAGATCTCCGATAATGACCGGACTGATCAGAGAACCATCTGTCAGGATGTAGTAGATATTATCTTTAGTCCAGTGCTGGGATCCCTCGATCCTTCCATAGATCAGCACAATCCCTTTATCCGCTGCCGCTTTTGTCGTGCTGGCAGAAAGGGAGAGTGGGCACAGGCTCAGGATCAAAGACAGGATCAGTCCTGTCACAAGAAATTTTTTTCCACATTGTTTCATAGAGTTTTCTCCTTTCACACTTTTATTAGCATGGTCTGATTTTACTCTATGAGGAGGGGATTACATAAGTTTACATTTGTCTCAACTTGAAAAATCGCTGTTTTCCCGGCTGTAATAAAATTGCAGTAAGCCGATTCTTGATTTGGTATGGGTCTTTTCATTGATGGAAGCGATGTGCCGGTACAGGGCTGCTCTGGAAATATAAAGACTGGCGGCAATGTTCTGGACGCTGTCATCGGATTCAAGAAGTGCCTGCAGTACATCCTGCTCCCGGCTGGTAAGGGAGTACTGTTTTACGAAACGGTCAAAGGCACCTTCCTTTGGTTCGGAAACAGGTAAAGGGACAGCGTGGGAAGTCTTGCTCCAGTCAGAGTACAGATACAGGGCAATGCTGATGATAACAAAAACCAGCAAAGCCACAACGCAGATGGCCAGCGCATGGCTGCGGGAAAGATAGGTAACGGAGATGGTTCCCATCACACCGGCTGCGATGTTGTTGGCTGCCCGGCCAAAACCAGCCCATAAAGAGGGAGAATTTGTCCGGAGAGCGTAGGCCATAAAACTGGTGGTAAAAAAGACTGCGAAAAATCCGGCCGACAGGTAAAAAATGATCAGACTGGTCAGGAACAAACTGTCGGAAAGAATGATCAGCAGACATAAAACAGACAGCACGGTAACGCAGTACATGATCAGATTCATGTAACGGCGGTCATGGATATCAAACAAGATCCCGGCAGTCAGGCCGCTGAGAGCCAGCAGCAGACGAGGCCAGCGTCCCACATCCATCGTCCCCTCTGCATGAAAGTAGGTGATCACATTGTCCAGCCCTGCAAAAATCACAGCCATGGCCAATATGCACACAAACAGGGCAATGCCTGCCCGCCGTGTCGGATGGGTAGAAGCAGGAGAAGAGGAATCTGCCGCCGGGACAGGTTCTGTCCTGCTTTGCAGACGAAGAATAAGAAAGGTCAGCAAAATACAGGCAGCCAAAAGAACAAAAGACTCTAAACCTGCCAGATGAATCACATTGTTATTTAAAAACTGAAACAGTAACCCCAGTGTATAAGAACATCCTATCGTCTTAGCCAGACCGGGATCCTGTCTGAGTCTGCACAGGCAGAAATAATGGGCGGCACTGCCCAGTATCCCAAGGAAAACAAAGAAAATACATCCGGCAGCCACCACCCGGATATGAGACTCCCGGGTGCAGATTTCGTACAGAAAGAAACCACAAAAAAGACAGACAGCCGGTATCAGAGACCAGATTTTTGGCTGTCTGGAAATATGCCGGTATAGAAAAGAAAACAATAAAAAACCAACAACGCTGGCCGCCAGAATATAACTCTGGGCAGTTACCACACCGGTTTCACTGGTAACACGGGCAGCGTTGTTGTCAAATAAATATTCCGATCCTAAAAATACAAAATTAAAAAGGGACAAAATGATTATAACATCCAGCCGTTTACGAAAGAAATTTATAACTGTCATAACAATACGCCTCGCAAATCCGTAATCTTGGTGTCATGTTGTGTTAGTAAATCGGGTCGTCTAACCGCAGGGCAGTAAAGTCTTTTCTTGTTACATACTCCTGATGCAGATCTGCCATAAATTCATAATCCTTTGCCTCGTTATAGAGTTCTACCTCACAGATCCTGCCTACGAACGAAGGCTGGAACACATCGCCTCCCAGCATAATGCGTTTTACATAGCGGTTGGTAGGGACATTTTCCAGAACGGACACTACCTCTCCGTTAATAAAGGCAATCAGCGTCTCGGTGCGGGCATTGTAGGAAGCACTGACATGCCACCAGGTGCCAGCATGAAGCTGAACAGCAGCGGCATCATACCAGCCGGTCACCTCTTTGGAATCCCGGAGACGAAAATCGCAGTGGCCTTCCCATGAATAAGGAATGATGCCGAAAAATCCTGTCTCAAACTTAACATACATAGCAGCGGTCCATTGATAAAGTTCTTCCGGATACAGCCAGAGGGAAATAGCAAAACTGTCGTTGACAATACAGTCCGGTGGAAGTTCCAGTGTGTTTTCCTCCGTGGCACCGCCGGGGAAAGACAGAGATTTGGAATCTTTGAAGATACCGGGACCATAAGTAACCGGTTGATCCCCGCAGAAAAGCCCCTCTCGGGAGCCGTCCTCGCTTTGGAGATCGCCATCCAGATGAAAGACAAAACTGTCCCGTATATTGGTAAGATATTCTTCTGCAAAAGTTACGAAATCTTTTTCGCACAGAGGTTTGGCGTAATAATAACCTTGGCCGATCTGGCAGCCGCAGCGGGTAATAAAATCAATCTGGTCTTTGGTTTCAATGCCTTCTGTTACTACATCCATCTTCAGGTCCAGACACAGGGCAATGACATTGCGGATGATCTTTTTACCCCTTGTGCTGTTGGAAGAATTGGATAAAAATTCACGGTCCAGTTTGATGGTATTGGCATTCAGGTCCTTTAACAGGTTCAAAGCGGAAAAGCCGGAACCGAAGTCATCAATAGAGATCATAAAGCCCCGGTCCTGCAGCTGGTTGATCATACGGATCAATTCGGAGCTGTCTTTCAAAAAGATACTTTCGGTCACTTCCAGTTCCAGTTCATTGGTAGGAATTTGGTAGCGGCCTGCGATCTCTACCAGTTGATCCGGGTAAGCCTGGTTGTACAGGTGCAGCCTGGACATATTGATGGAAATCGGGATATGTTCGTACTTGGTACCTTTCCAGGTTGACTTGATCCGGCAGGTTTCTTCAAACATGTACAGGTCCAGCTGGGAAATAAAGCCGTTTTTCTCAAAGAGTGGGATAAACGCTGCCGGCGGGCGGATGCCGTCTACCGGATGAATCCAGCGGGCCAGTGCCTCGGCACCTACCAGTTCGGAAGATACCATATTTACTTCTGGCTGGAAATATACCACAAACTCCCCGTTTTTCAGTGCGTCGTCTATTTCTAATTCAATGTGGCGGTTGATCTCCAGTGTTTTGTCATAAGATTTGTACACGGCAAACTGGTTTTTGCCATTGTATTTTGCCTGGTACATAGCGGCGTCGCACTTGGTCAGGACATCATCCAGATTCTGGCTGACCGGCTGCTCCATTACGATACCGATACTTAATGAGATCAAAGACAGGATGTCTTTGCGGAAATCGATTTCCTGTACAGAGGACAAAAGATTACCGGCAATGCCTTCTACCTGAGGCTGTGTCAGCGAGCCGTCCAGCAAAACAACATATTCATCACCACCGATACGGGAGGTAAATCCCCGAGTGTGATCCTGCAGAAGTTTGCTGACAGCGATCAGCAGTTTGTCACCCATACTGTGGCCGTAAATATCGTTGACTCTTTTAAAATTATCTATATCCAAAAACATGGCATGGATCATAGTAGATGCGTCTATCTGACTGTAGTATTCGTACAAAGCCCGTCGATTGGCAAGACCTGTAAGATAGTCTTGCTCAAATGATTGGTCCGGTTTCATGACAAGCCCCCCCTTCAGTTGTAATAATACATTTATTATACCACAGAAAATGGGAAAAATGAACCAGGAAATCACCTCTTTACAAATAACTTTCAATCACGCATAATAACAGTAAAATACTATGAATACAGGAGGTCATTTGGTATGGGAAAATGGCAGAGAATACAGTTTCAGCCGGGAGTCGGCATCGGACCGGAAGGCAGCCGGGTGACGGCGTGTGAGGTCCACAGGACCTTGTCCAAAGAGGCAGCCAAAGAAGGTATGGTCCTTTTAAAAAATGAGGGAGAAGTTCTTCCGCTGGCAGAGGGCAGCCGTATCGCTTTGTTTGGCAAGGGAACCTTTGATTATGTAAAGGGGGGCGGTGGCAGCGGAGATGTGACCGTTTCATACATCACTAATCTCTATGAGGGTTTTTGTAAAATCGGCTGGGGAGGGCATATCCATAAAGAGACGGCTGAATACTATGAAAACTGGGTAGAGAAACAATATGAGGCCGGGATTGATCCGGGCATGACAAAGGAGCCGGAACTGCCGGAGGATCTGTGCCGGAGGGCAACCGCTTTTGCAGATACAGCTGTGATTTCCCTGTGCCGTTTTTCAGGAGAGGGATGGGACAGAAAGAGTAAGTACGATGAGCGAATGGATGAGTCGGCTGTTGTCATTGCCGGCAATACGACCGTGGCTTCTTCCGGAACGAAAGAGACTTTTCCTAAGGGGGATTTTTACCTTACGGAGGAAGAAGAAAAGATGATCGAGACAGTCACCAGATATTTTGAGAAGGTGGTGGTTGTGCTGAATGTAGGCGGCATGGTAGATACTTCCTGGTTTGTAAAAGAGAAGAAGATACCGGCGGTGCTTCTGGCCTGGCAGGGAGGTATGGAAGGCGGTCTGGCAGCGGCAGTACTGCTGGCTGGAATGGGCAGCCCATCCGGCAAACTGCCGGATACCTTTGCGGCCAGACTGGAAGATTATCCTTCTTCTTATAATTTCCACGAGTCGGATTTTTATGTGGATTACACGGATGATATTTATGTGGGATACCGTTATTTTGAGACGATACCGGGAGCTCTGGCGAAGGTGAATTATCCCTTTGGATTCGGCCTTTCGTACACACAGTTTGACTGGCAGGTGGTAAGCGTATCAGAAAAACTGGGTCAGCTTCTTGTACAGGTGGATCTTACCAATGTGGGAAAACGACCGGGCAAAGAGGTTCTGCAGGTATATGGCATGGCACCGCAGGGAAAACTTGGCAAGTCCAAGAGACATTTGCTTGTGTTTGAGAAGAGCCGTCTTCTGCAGCCGGGAGAGACACAGCGTCTGCGTCTGGCGTGGAAAATGGAAGATATGGCCTCCTATGATGACCTGGGCAAGGTGAAAAAGTCCGCTTATGTGCTGGAGCAGGGGGATTATTTTTTCTACCTTGGCAATTCCGTGGAAAATGTTGAAAAACTGGATCATACATATTCTCAGACTCAGGATCAGGTGGTTCTACAGTGCCAGCCTAAACTGGTGCCGGCGTCTCTCAAAGAAAGAATGCTGGCGGATGGAACCATGGAGCCACTGCCACAGCTGCCGGCCCGCAATCCGAAAGAATGCGGACTGCCGTATCTTTCAAAGGAACCGTTAGACGGACTGAAACCGGCCACCAGAGCGGTGCCGGGAACTTACTGCTGGGGCGAGGACCTTTATAAGAAAGGGGTCAGACCTTTTTCTGAAGTGGCAGAAGGCAGAATGACGGTAAAAGAATTTCTGGCTCAGATGACAGATGAAGAGGTGGCGCATCTGCTGGGGGGACAGCCAAATACAGGAGTTGCCAACACATTTGGCTGGGGCAACATGCCGGAGTATGGTATACCGAACTGTATGACGGCAGACGGACCAGCGGGACTTCGAATCGCACCGGAGTGCGGTGTGACCACGACAGCCTGGCCTTGTGCTACGCTGCTGGCAGCCACCTGGAATCCGAATGTGGTATACCAGGTTGGGGCAGCCGGCGGAAAAGAAGTAAAGGAAAATAATATTGCTGCCTGGCTGACACCGGCATTGAATATTCACAGAAGTCCTTTGTGCGGACGAAATTTTGAGTATTATTCCGAAGATCCGCTGTTAGCCGGTGTGCTGGCGGGAGCTATGGTAAAAGGAATCCAGTCCCAGGGAGTGGCAGCGACCGTAAAACATTTTGCCCTGAACAATAAGGAAACAGACCGTAAACACAGTGATTCAAGAGTATCAGAGCGGGCAGCCAGAGAGATCTATCTGAAAGCATTTGAGTATGTGATCAAAGGAGCAAAACCATGGGCGGTTATGTCTTCCTATAACATTATCAATGGCTGTTATGCATCGGAAAATAAAGAACTGCTGGAAGATATCCTCCGGGATGAGTGGGGATTTGACGGTATGGTTACCACGGACTGGTGGACGCTGGGAGAACATTACAAAGAAGTAAAAGCAGGCAATGATATGAAAATGGCCTGCGGTGATCCAAAGCGTCTGAAGGAGGCCATGGATCAAGGCCTCCTTACAAGACAGGATCTGGAACACTGCGCAGAGCGCGTTCTGAATCTGATTTTGAAATTGGATTAGTCTGCCAGTTTTTTCAGGACAGCTAACAGTCTGTCGTTGTCCTCCGGCATCATAAAGCAAAGGCGGAAATATTTATCGTTTAAGAATGGGAAGGTTGAACAGTCGCGGATCATAAGTCCCTGCCGGATGGCAGTGTCAAAGATCTGGTCGGCTGTGAGACCTTCCTTTTTGATTTTTACAAGGACAAAGTTGCAGTTGGATTCGTACACCTGGTAAGCACCCATAGAGCGGATAGCCTGACATATACGCTCCCGTTCGCTGGCAATAAGCTGGCGTGTTTTCCGGATATATTCTTCGTCGGAGAACATGATCTCGCCGGCGATGGCAGCCAGGGAGTTGATGGTCCATGGGTTTTTCTTCTGGTTGATTTCCTTCAGCAAGTCTTTGTTGCCGCAGATGGCGTAGCCAAGGCGGAGACCCGGTGCAGCGAAAAATTTGGAAATACCCCGGAGGATAATAATGTTGTTGTAATATTCTGTCAGAGGAATGGCGGTGACAGCCTGTACATCCGGTGCAAATTCCACATAGGTTTCATCCACCAGTACCGTAATGGATTTTTTCTTGCAGTAATCCAGAATATCCCGCATCTGGTTTCTCGGGATCACAGAAGAAGTCGGGTTGTTCGGGTTGCAGAGGATCAAAAGGTCCACATTGTGGGAAAGTTCCTCAGTCAGAGCCGGTACATCCAGCCGGAAAGAGGAGTCCTCTGTCAGGCTGAAATAATGGCACCGTCCACCGTCCATGGTGACCTCACGCTCGTATTCCGAATAAGTCGGTCCTACAATGAGGGCCTTGGAAGGATGGGCGATCTGGATAAACAGAGAGATCAACTCTGTGGAGCCATTTCCCACTACGATGTTTTCAAAATCCGCACCGGTGTACTCTGCGATGCACTTACGCAGAGAAGTGTACTCCCTGTCCGGATAAGAAGTAATAGCGTCAATGTGGTTTGTCAGAGTTTCCCTCAGCCGGAAAGAAACGCCTAGCGGATTTACATTGGCGGAAAAACTTATGATATCCTCTTTTTTTATTCCATATACAGCCTCGATCTTCTCCAGATCGCTGCCGTGAAAATGTTCTTTTGGTTTCATGATAAAAGCCTCCTAAAAGTGAATCTAATTTATTATAACATTGGTGTCAAGTAAGGGGCAGTGGTGTTTCTTAACTTCCGTGATCAGGCAGAAAAGATTGTGTTTCGTGGGTGCTCCCGCTAGTTAAGTGCGTAGCGGTATGGATGCCTATGCTGACGCATATACAGGCATCTCATACCGACGCACTTAAAACCCACTCACCACAAAACTTTTCTGCCTGATCACTGCCAGGTTAAGAAAGAACCACCTCCCTTCCTGATGCAACAATTCAAAGTCATAACCTCCCACTTGTCCGGATCTGGGGGCCGGGCTCATGTCATGGGGGTCGTGCCCCCCTTCCCCTGTGCCCGGCGGGAAAGATTTCCTTTCAGGGAAGCAGTAATTTGGGAGAAAAGCCTGGCGTGAAGTGGGTACAAACGCGTGGGTATCAGATCTGCGTATTTGGCAGATCGATACCCCTACGCAGTTTGTCGTAGCGAAAGCGCCCACGGAACGCAAGGCTTTTCTCCCAAATTACGGAAACCTGAAAAGAAACTCCCCCGCCTGCCACAGAGGACTGGCACGCCGGGCAAAGATATGCTATACTATACAATTAAGATGAAAACACTAATCTATATTATGTGAGTGAGGGAGCCCATGAAGGAAAAAGTTTTGTCTCTGGCAAAAGGAAATTTTACATATGAAAAACCGGAACTGCGAGTGAATCCGCAGCAACTGACGGGAAAGGTGTCTGCCGGCGGATCCTTGAAGTGCGTGATGACGGTGGAGAATAGCAGAGGAACCAAGGTAAAGGGATTTGGTTCTACGATGAATCCGGAGGTGCATTTTCTTCCGGTATTTCATGGCGTTCACAATGAACTGGAAGTGGAATTTGATGCGGGTTCGAGAGAGCCGGGGCAGGAACTTGTCGGGACCGTGTCCATTGTGACGGACTGCGGGGAAGTGGAGATCCCCTATCAGATCAAAGTAGTACGGGAAGTGATCCGGACAACATCCGGTGTCAAAGTGGATGATTATTATCATTTGCAGAGATTATTGAGAGAAAATATGGAAGAAGGCCTGGAGGCATTCCGCAGTCCACGGTTTAAGGAAGTTTTTTTACAGCGGGATGAAATGGGGCGGATTCTGTATGACCATCTCATCAGAAAAAATTCCAAAAGCCAGGGCGTGGAAGAATTTCTGGCGGCTATGGGGAAAAAAGAAGCAGTTTCTTTTACGGCAGTTCATATGGCGTCCGGCAGTAAAAAAGAGATTGGGTATCAGTTAGATGGAGCGGATATACGGGATGCACTGGAAATCCGCATCAATAACCCGGGAAGCATCCGCATCCGTGTGGAAGCATCGGCGGATTTTATAGAACTGGACAAACAGGTGTTAGACACAGGGGAGTTTGATGGTCACAAGACGGTGTTGGAGTACACCATCCGCATGGACAAGGTTCCCCAGGGAATACGGCGGGGTACTATAAAGATCCAGAGTATCTATCAGAGCCAGGAGATCCAGGTGGAGGCCCACAATGTGATCCTTGCCAGTGAGCGGAAACTCCTTCGTGCCAAACAGCAGGCCTGGGGTATTTTGTACCGGAGCCACCTGGCTTATAAAGAAGGACGCATGGAGCGGGCGGAGTATCAGCAGATGCTTCAGAAAAACAAAGCGGTCATAGTAAAACTGTTCCCGGAACATGTGCTGGAAGTGACTGGCTATATCGCTGTTTTGCAGCGGGATGAACGGGAAATCCTGGAATTTTACCAGAAAACGGAAGGAATGCCTATGCCGGATGTGACTGCCGGCATAGAAGAGGTGGAGCGGTATCTGCTGATCCAGTATATCAAGTACCTGTATACCAAAAGGGAAGATGACAAAAATCAGGTATCTGCGCTGATCCAGGAGTACAACAAGAACGGTTTTGACAGTCTCCTTATGTTTATCATGGGAACCCAGGTACATGAGCGGTATCAGGTGCTTCAGTGGCTGGCTGAGGATGTTAAGAAAAAACTGGATCAGGGCAGCCGGTGTGCTTATCTGTACTCACTTTTGATGCAATGCTACGACAAAGACCCTTCCCTTCTGATGGAATTAGATAAAACGGTACTGGCGGTGCTCCGGTACGGCCAGAGGACATCCCTTCTGACCCAGGAACTGGCGGTCAATATCAGTTTTCTGGCACAGCGGGTGCAGGATTTTGATCTGCTGACTTACACCGTCATGAAAGATGTATATGAAGACTACGCCATCAAAGATGCCCTCATCAGCATCTGTGAGATGGTGATCCGCGGGGAAAAGCGGCAGCACAAATATTTTACCTGGATGGAAAAGGGCGTGAAAGAACACCTCCGCCTGACAGATCTGTACGAATATTATATGTACACTATGGATGAAAATGCCATGTTTCACCTGCCGGAGGCGGTGCTTTCTTACTTCCAATACGAAAACCATCTGACAGACCGGTGCAAAGCATTTTTGTACAGTTATATCCTGCGAAAAAGGGATCAGTATCCGGAGTATTACAACCTCTATGAAAAAGGAATTTTCCAGTACGCCAAAGAGCAGCTGGCGAGACACCGGATCACAAAGGATCTGGGTGTGATCTACAGCTATATGCTGCAGGCAGAACCATGGGATGAGGAGACTGCCAGAGATCTTCCTTACGTTATGTTTACAGAGCAGCTTACCTGTGACAATGAAAAAATGGAATCAGTGGTTGTGGTGCACCGGGAGATGAAGGACGAGATTTTGTACCCGATCCGGGATGGTAAGGCGAAGATCCAGGTGTTTACTCCGGATGTGGCTTTCCTGTTCGTGGACCGGGAGGGACATTATCATTGTGGAACTGTGGGCTATACCAGAGAGAAAATGCTTCCTTTGCAGGATGCGTCCCAGACGCTGTGCCAGTTAGGTGCAGACCATTACGGACTTTTGTCCCACATGGCAGCCAAGGCACTGCGGACGCCGAAGTTAAATGACCTGCAGGCAGAAGTGCTGCGGTATGTTTTGGAAAAGGGATTTTTCAGGTCCTATTCAGCAGCCAGGATTTGGCAGTGCCTGTTTGATTTTTACAAAAAGCAAAATGATATTGCCAGTCTTCTTAGCTTGTTAGATGAATACGACATCCAGTCCGGGAAAAAAGAGCGGGCCGGAGAGGTGGCAGCAGCTTGTGTGTATCACGGAATGTATGAAAAGGCGCAGCAGATCCTTAGCCGTTTTGGCCAGTCCGGCTGTGATAAAGAGGCCCTTCTTATGCTGGTAAAGGAGCGGATCGCCGGAGAAAAAGGCGCCTATGTGCCACAGGTTCTTCAGTGGTGCCACACTCTGTATCAGGAACGGTGCATGGACGCAGATGTGCTTCTTTACCGGATGAAATATTATATGGGGTCAACGAAAGAACTGACTGTTTTATACGAAAAATGTATGTCGGTTCCGGGGCTGGTGCTGGATGATGGCTGTAAAGAACGGCTGTTAGGCCAGGTGCTATTTACCGATACGGATCCGTCGTATTATGAGCCTTTGTTCCATGAGTATTATGAAAAGGGAAAAAACAGAGTATTGGTTAAGGCATTTTTGTCCTATTATGCCTATGAATATCTGGTGGACCGCATCGATCTGTCGGAGGCGCTGGCAGAAAAGATCGAAAAAGAGGCCATGTATGTAAAAGAAGATGTGATGGTATTTGCCTGGCTGAAAGCCATGTCCGGGGCAAAACGCCTTAGTGACAGACAGAAAGAATTTGTCGAACTGTGTCTGGAAAAATATGCCGGAGAGGGAAGGATTTTCCGCTTTATGCAGGATTTTTCCGGCAAGGCAGAAGTGCCGTATGAAGTGGAAAATGCTCAGATTGTACAGCATTTTGGGGCATCCGGGCAGTCCGTCATGCTTCATGTGGTGGAACAGGAAAAAGAGGTTTTGGTCATACCTATGAAACAGATTTTTGACGGCATTTATTCGGCGGCACTGCTCTTATTTGAAGGGGAGGAAAAACAGTGCTATGTAAAAGAGGAAGGAACGGGCAGAAAATCTGACATAATTGTGCTTCGTTATCATGGTACAAGAAAAGGAAATGACAGCTTTTTCCAGATGATCAATGAAATGCAGAGACTCCTGGGAGAGGGACAAAAAGATGCTTATGAGAAAGCAATGAAAGAGTTCCAGACCCGCAGAGAGGCGGCTGGAAAGTTGTTTGTGATACAGTAGCAGAAGGGAGATATACATGAGTAAGCGAACCTTGCTGGTTGGTCTGGATCTGGGTGAACGATACAGCCAGTTAGCAGTATACGACCCGGCACGGGTGGAAGCGGATCTGATGTGCCAGACAGAAGAGAATCCGGAAGGATACATTGAGACCAGTGTATCACTGGAAGGAAAGGAGCCTATCCGGGATTTCTGGAGCCGGATCAAAGAGGGCAGAACCATAGAAGTAGATGGCAGAGAGTCATCCCCGGTAAATGTCCTGGCGTACTTTTTCCGCAAGACACTGGCACTGACGAGGAAAAAATATCCGTCGGAGACCATTAAGCAGCTGGTAGTTACCACAGAGGGGGTGTCCGAGCCCATAGCTGCCATCATTTACGAGGCGCTGGCCAAGTTAAATATAAACAAAGACCGGGCGCTGGTGATGGAACGGAAACAGTGCTTTGCCTATTATGTCATGTACCAGTCAAAAGAACTGTGGACCAATGATGTGGGGTTGTTTGACTATCATGACCGGGTGCTTAACTATTATCAACTGCAGCTGGACCGCCGTAAAACACCGGTTTTAGTCAGTGTACAACACCGGCCGCTGCAGGATGCAGCTGACATGATGGAAAAAGATCCGGAGCACAAGGGCGTTCTGTTTGAGAATGCGGTGCAGGGGCTGATCCATAAGCAGATCTTGTCCAGTCTGTATATGACGGGAGAAGGATTTGAAGAGGAGTGGTGCCAGGATGTATTTAAGCAGCTGTGTGTAGGACGGAGGTTGTTTTTAGGCAACAATCTGTTTGTCAGCGGTGCTTGTTTTGCCGCCAGAGAAATGGGGGAGGACAGACGGCTGCAGGAATATCTCATGATGGATGAGAACATGGTCAGCAGCCGGATCACCATGGATATATACCGCCACGGCAAGCAGGGAGACTGTGTTCTGGTAAAGGCCGGAGAGCCATGGTTTCAGGTGAAAAAGGAACTGGAAGTGATCCCGGATGGCGACGAAGAACTGTGCCTGCGGATCTACAACGCTTTTACCAAAGAAGATAAAAAGATTCTGGTGGAGCTGGAACCTGTGCAGGGGCGTGTGGACAGACACTGTCGCCTGGGACTGAAACTTTTATTTACAGATGCCCACACCTGTGTTTTGACCATCCGTGACATGGGATTTGGTGAGGAATATCCAAGTTCCAACCGGATCTGGGAAAAGGTGCTTCAGATTGATTAGGGGATACCGGAGGTGAGAAAATGTTTATTGTATGTGAAGGAAAAGTGGCAGAACATCCTTATGTGATGCCATATACAGGAAGAAAAGTGTATTCGCTGGAAGAGTTGTGTTGTTATCTGTACGAAAATATTTACAGCATCAACCGGGAGTTTTTCCAGGCGTCACTGGCTGACTGGCTGCGGGAAGAGACAGACCATGAGGCTTTGGCGAAAAAGATTACGGAAGAAATCGCCCAGTCCGCCGGTCTGAAAGATCTGGTGGTGACGATCCTGTGTGGCTGTGATTATTACAAAGAAGAAGAGATACGAAAGTTGATCGCAGTGATGGACGGCATTGCCAATCTGCCGCTTCACAAGAGAAAAAAGATCAAGGCGGACAACTTTTTGAGAGCGGGAATGTATGGAAAAAGTCTGTTGGAGTACCGTAAACTTCTGCAGGGTGGTCTGGCAATGAATTTTACGGCAGGAGAGTATGGGGATATTCTGCATAATCAGGGAATCGCCCATTTTTACACTTCTTCTTTTGCCAGGGCTGAGAAAGATTTCAAAGAAGCGTATGCCCGCAACGGCAGCCGGGACACGCTGCGTCATTATCTTTACTGTCTGCTTTTGCAGAAAAAGGATGAGGCCTTTGGAAAAGAATGTGTCCGCTATGGCGTTTCATCCGAAGAGGCACAGAATGTGGAAAGTCACTACAAAGAAGCCTGTCTTTCGGTGCAGGTAACTAACACCGGTGCGGAAGTGCTGGAACAGTACAAAGAAGAACTGCGCCAGTCATTTGCATTTTAACAGAAGGAGGCATCTATGGCGTTTCATTTTGGAAAGAAAAAACAGGTTGAAAAGGTAGAAGTACCGCCGACACAGGAAGCAGACCGGGAGGTCAAAGAAGTGGTAACGGTAGAGAAAGAGAAAGTAAACTTATCGGATCCACAGGCCAGACTTCAGTATGTGAAACGGCTTCACGAAGGGATTTTAGAAGCGGATAAACAGTGTGAAAACATTAAGTTTGAATACGGACAGGTTACTTCTTATCTGAAAGATATCCAGATTTTGGATCAGGCACCGGAAGAAGAAAAGAAGACCTTGAAAGCAGCGGCTTTCAGGATTGTAGACCTTACGAAGGAACGGGCAGAACTGCAGAAGAGAAAGTACAAGATCACCAATGCACAGGAGAAGGCACTGGAGCGGTTTGAGGATAAGGTCGGACAGGACCTTCCTAAATTGAAAGAATACGAAGACTATCAGATAAAGATCAAAAATGATCTGCGCCAGTTAAGTTCTGAAAAGGCACTTCTGATCCAGGATCAGAGCCAGATTGTCCGCAGTCAGAAGCAGTTAAAGTCCATTGGCAAGATTCTGACAGGAATCCTTGTGGCCATGGGAGCCATGCTGCTTGTTCTGGCGATGCTGTTTAAGGTGGATATTACGGTGCCTTTTGTGGCAGCAGCGGCCTTTGCTTTTGTGGTGGCAGTTATCATTTTGAATGAATCCAGAAAAAACAGGATCGACATGGTCATAACAGAGAAAAAACGCAGCCGGGCCATTGCTCTTAGCAACCGGGTCAAGATCAAATATGTAAATAATGTCAACACTGTGGATTATATGTGCCACAAGTATCAGGTCCGCAACGGCACGGAACTGGAATTTGTTTACGGTGAATACCTCAAGGCGAAGAGAGAATGGGAGCGTCAAAAGCAAAGTTCTGTCGAACTACAGGACAATAGCCGGCTTTTGATGCAGGAACTGGCCCGTCTGGGGGTAAAAGACACCATGATCTGGTGCAGTCAGGCAGAGGCACTGGTCAATCCAAAAGAAATGGTGGAAGTGCGCCATGACCTGCGGGTACGCAGACAGAAACTAAGGGAACAGGTAGATTACAACACAAAGATCAAAGAAGAGTGTCTGGAAGAAATCGAGAAGATTCAGGATAAAAAGCCGGAGTATGCCAGAGAGATACAGCAGATTCTGGGAAATCATCCGGTCATTGACACTTTTACAGACGGAGGGAAAGAAAATTAAATGAGACCAGAAATGGATTATAGTCTGTATGTATGCACAGACAGGGATATTATGACCACGGATACGCTGGAAGAAGCAGTAGAACTAGCTATCAAGGGAGGGGCTACCATTATCCAGTTGAGAGAAAAAGATTGTACATCCAGAGAGTTTTATGAACTGGCACTCAGTATCAAAGATATTACAGATGCTTATGAAGTGCCGCTGATCATCAATGACCGACTGGATATTGCATTGGCGGTACACGCTGACGGCGTGCATCTGGGACAGAGCGACATTCCGGTACAGGTGGCACGGAATGTGATGGGGCCGAACTGTATTGTAGGCGCAACGGCCAATACTCTGGAAAAGGCCAAAGAGGCCTGGCAGTCCGGAGCGGATTATCTGGGGGTAGGAGATGTGTTTGGCTCTGCCACGAAAAATGATACAAAGCCGGTGGAACTGAAAGAGTTAAAGAAAATCTGTGATACGGTGAAAATTCCGGTGGTTGCCATCGGAGGAATTTCAAAAAAGAATATCCATCTGTTAAAGGATACCGGCGTAGCCGGTGTGGCAGTGATCTCTGCCGTCCTTGGACAGACGGATATTACAGCAGCAGCAGAAGAACTTATTTCAGGTTCTCCAGAAGCATAACCGGAACCCGGAGTTTGCCGGTGCCACAGCCAAGATCAATATCCGGCTTGTTGTCACCGTGAAAATCCGAACCGCCGGTAATAAACAACGAGTGTTCCTGTGCCAGTTTGCGGACAAAAGCTTCATCGTTTCCGTGATTTCTTGAATAAATGGCCTCAATGCCTTTCAAGCCGAGAGGAATCAGAAAGTTAAGAAGATCATGAAGCTCTGTGACTGAAAATTTGTACAGCAGGGGGTGTGCCAGAACCGGTATGCCACCTGCTTTTTTTATGAGTTCAATACCCTCTTCCGGCGTCAGATATTTTCTAGACACAAAATAAGGACCTTTGTCAGAAAGAATCTTTCGGAAAGCGGAGTCAATGCTGGATACGGCACCTTTTTCACATAGAAAACGAGCAAAATGGGCACGGGTCAATATCGTATCCGGGTAGCGGGCAGTCAGTTCCTCATATGAAATAGGGTAACCATCATTATGCAGATTTTCGCACATTTTTTTGTTTCGGTTGTCCCGCTCATCGGCGGCTTCCTGCAGGCGTTCAATAAGAACTTTGTTCTCATGATCCAGCTGGTATCCCAGAATGTGGATTTCCTTTTTACGGGAAGGCGTCACTGTGTATTCACAGGACAATTCCACGCCGGGGATCACGGTGAGAGATTTTCCCCGGGCAGCAGTCAGTGCTCTGCCAACACCTGCTACTGTATCATGATCCGTAAGGGCAAAGGCAGCCAGTCCTTTGTCTACGGCCAGATCCACGATCTGCTCCGGGGTGAAGGTGCCGTCGGAACAGGTTGAGTGTACATGTAAATCAATGTATTGCATATTCATTCCACCTAGCATAAAATTGTTTTTTTTAGTATAGGACAAACAGAAAAAGGTGTCAAGAAAACACAATGTTATGTCCTTACCCTTGACATGATAATGGAAAGGTATGTTATAATGAGGGCACTGATGAAAATGGAACGGAGGGTTATTGTGTCCAGACAAAATAATAAACAACAGATAGAAGAGAAAAAGCCGGGCTGTCTGTACCTGCCGCTGGCATTGGCGGTGGCGGTTGTTCCGCTGATCGCCGTGGCAAAGCGTTACAACACAGGATTGACCAAGTATGCATGGTTTTCCGATGCCCTGAAATCTACGGTGGATGTGTTTTTGTATTATAAAGCACAGGTGCTGATCATATTGGCGTGGGTCATGGCGGTGTGCCTGATCGGCGCATTTTTAACGAAGAAGGACTGGAGCGGACGGTGGAAACAGTTGTCTGCACCGGAGATATACAGTGTGGGGATTTACCTGGTATTATCCTTGATTTCGGCCTTCTTTTCCTCCTATGGAAGCGTGGCCTTTAAGGGAGGCTATGAGCAGTGGGAGGGCTTTAATGTGCTGCTGGCATATGGAGTGCTTCTGGTGTATGCGTACCTGATCGTGGATTCGGAACAGGTTGTAAAATATATAGTGTACAGCATTATCGGCGGAAGTGCTGTGTGCGGTGCCATCGGTGCTTTCCAGTATCTGCATCTGGACTTTTTCCGCAGCAGCCTGGGTGCCTGGTACATGAGCCTGAAAATGGATAAAGTGCTGAATTTCCGGTTTAATTTCCCGGAAGGACAGTCTTATTCTACTTTATATAATCCGAACTACGCCGGTTCCTATGTGGCATTAGTAATGCCGGTCCTTTTGCTGGCTGCCTTTACCCAGTGGGGCCGCATTAACAAGACATGGCACTGTCTGGCAGTGGTCAGTGCCTGCTTAAACTTTGTATTCCTGATCGGTTCCCAGTCTCTTACCGGTGTGATCGGTGTGGCAGCAGCAGCTGTGTTTGCTCTGATCTTCTTTTTCCCGAGAATGAAGGGGGCATTTGGGAAAAAACTGTGGTGGGCAGCCGGAGGATGTGTGGCTGCGGTTGTGGCAGTGGTTCTGGTGTTCCCAGGCGGTTTTGATACCGCTATGAACAAATTGTTCCATCCTAATGCAGACTCCCATACCATTGCATCCATGGTGTCTACGGATGAGGGAGTAAAGATCACCACCATCAAAGATGAGGTATTGTATCTTACCATTAACAACAACAGTGGTTATACGGTGCAGGATGCGGACCACAAACCCATCACACTTACGAAAAACAGCAATGACGGCGGCATGATGGTCAAGGGCAGCACTACCCTGCAGGATATGCGCTTTTTCCAGAGTGCGGTCAATATTAACAATAAAGTGTCTGTGGCAGTGCAGGTTCAGAGCCGTTACAACTACAAGTCATGGTACATCTGCATAGTAAATGGAAAATACAAACTGTATAACGCCATCGGTAAGTTAGACGATTTGGTGGAGATCCCATCTTGTGGTTTTGAAAATAACCAGCATTTTGGAGACAAACGAGGATATATCTGGTCCCGGACGATTCCGCTTCTGAAGGATTATATACTCATCGGATCCGGCCCGAATACCTTTACCGAGGTGTACCCAAACAATGATTATGTAGGACTGAACAATATGAATTATGCCGGTTCCACCATTACAAAACCGCATAATATGTATCTGCAGACATGGGTGCAGACGGGACTTCTTTCTCTGATCGCCTATCTGGCACTGGGATTTATTTATCTCATCCGCAGTGTCCGCCTGTACTGGCGCAGTTCTATGGAGAGTTTTACGGCCAGAGTGGGAGCTGCTATTATGATCTCCGTCTTTGGTTACATCGTGACAGGAATCGCCAATGACTCCACCGTGGCAGTGGCGCCGGTATTCTGGGGACTGCTGGGCGTGGGACTGGCTGTGAATCGTATGGTTTCCAAAGAAAATGAAAGTAAAATAAAATAATTCCTTGACATTACACCGGTATCATGGTATAGTATTATTCGTTGATGCGGGTGTAGTTCAATGGTAGAACACTAGCCTTCCAAGCTAGATACGTGGGTTCGATTCCCATCACCCGCTTTTTCTTATGCGGAAAAATAAATAGAGAGAATGATATGGCTTGCTGTTGTGGCAAGCCTTTTTTCTAAACAGGGGAGGAAAAATATGAAGATTGTGCTGGTTGGTATCAATGCCAAATATATACATACGAACCTGGCAGTCCGTTCGTTGCAGGCAAACGCCGGAAAATACCGGAATGAGGTTGAGATTGCAGAATACACCATCAATCACAGTATCCAGGAGATTTTGTCGGATCTGTTTGACAGAGAACCGGATGTGGTCGGTTTTTCCTGTTATCTGTGGAATATTGAGTATGTGATGCGTCTGGCTCAGGACTGGAAGAAGATCTGGCCCCAGGGAAAGATCGTTGTAGGGGGACCGGAAGTGAGTTATAACCCGGAAAAGACTTTTGAGCAGTATCCCTTTGTGGATCTTTTGATCCGGGGAGAAGGGGAATATACCTTCAAAGAGGTGCTGGCATGGCTTCACGGGGAGAAACAGTCCAGGGCAGAACTTTCCGGTGTTGCCTATCTGGAAGAGGGAGAACTGCATATAGGACCGCCTCAGAAGGCGATGGATATGGATGATCTGGTATTTCCGTATGAATCACTGGATGGGCTGGAGAATAAGATCCTGTATTATGAGAGCATCCGTGGCTGCCCTTTTTCTTGCAGTTACTGTCTTTCCTCTATCGAGCGTTCCGTCAGGATCAAGAGTGTGGAAAAGACGGAGAAAGAACTGGACTTTTTTATTGAGAGAAAGGTGCCTCAGGTAAAGTTTGTGGACCGTACATTCAACTGCAACAGGGATTATGCCTATGAGATCTGGCGATATATCGGAGAGCATGATAACGGTGTTACCAACTTTCACTTTGAGATTGGCGGTGATCTTCTGCGGGAGAAGGATTTTGAACTGCTGAAGACATTCAGACCGGGGCTTGTTCAGTTTGAGATCGGGGTCCAGTCCACCAATCCGGATACCATTAAGGCAATCCGGCGCACCATGGACTTGAAGAAACTGGCAGACTGTGTGGCAAGGGTGCATGAAGCAGGCAATATCCATGAGCATCTGGATCTGATCGCAGGGCTGCCGTATGAGGGATATGCAAGTTTCAGACATTCTTTTGAAGATGTGTATGCCATGAAGCCGGATCAGCTTCAGTTGGGATTTCTGAAAGTGTTAGAGGGATCCTACATGAATGAGGTAAAGGATTCCTATGACATTCAGTTCAGCAGTTATCCGCCCTATGAGGTGTTGTCCACCAGATGGCTGCCGTATGAGGACCTGAAGCGGCTGAAAGCGGTGGAAGAAATGGTGGAAGTGTACTATAACAGTTTCCAGTTCAGTGCATCCATGACTTACTTACGGACACTGTTTAGTATGGCTTTTGATATGTATGTGGCACTGTCTATGCATTACCGGGAAAAGGGGTATTTTTCCTGCCAGCACAGCCGTCTGAGACGGTATGAGATTTTGTGGGAATTTGCCATTGAGTGGCTGAAAATGACACCGGAGCAGTTGGAAGAATTCCGGCAGGTCCTTACCTTTGACCTCTACAGCAGGGATTATGTGAAAAATCCGCCTTCTTTTGTGGAACTGCGAAGCGATGAGCAGAAAAAGAAGATCCGGACGTTTTTTGACAGAGAATGTGAAGACCCACAGTATCTTCATGGGTATGACAATCGTGTGACAAAACAGTTATTTAATATGATTTATATCGGAGAATTTTCCTTTGATCTGACGGCATGGCAGAAGAAGGGGGAAATTGTATTTGGCCCCTTTGCCTGGTTTATGTTTGACTATCAAAAAAGAAATCCGCTGAACTATAGTGCCGGTGTTCAGAGGATTTCCATGGATTCTTAACGGTAGGAAAAAATCACATTCCGCAGGGCCGTTTCCAGGTTGTCCTTGTGTGGAAAATCCGAAGACTTTATCATATCCAGAAGTTCCTGGATCTTTTCCGGCTGGTCCTTCCGGAGATAGATCCGGGCCAGTGCTTCATAATCCGCCACCTGGCGGGTTCCATAGCGGATGGCCAGAAGGTAGGTGCGGATGGCATAGTCTAAAAGATCTGCCTTTTCATAACTGCGGGCAAGACTGCCCAGAGCAATGAGAAATTCGTGAAAAGTTTCGTCATATTCGGATATGGTCTTGAAATTTCCTACGCCATATGCTAACTTTAAATCTGTATTTGTATAATCTGAGAAATCCATCATAGGGTTCTTGATTATTTCTTTTACCTGTCCGACATAATATAATACAGAATCATTATCTGTGTCGGCCACAGGGATTTCTTCTTCGGATACATGAAGGAGAGGAAGGTTGGATATATCTTTTTTGCGGGTCTGGTTGGCTTCTTGTTCCCTGGCCCAGAAATCTTTGGATTCCTGTTCGGCCACTTTACGGCTTTTACGCTGTTCGTATAAAAGCCAGCCGATGAAAATAAGAAAGCAAACCAGGTAAATAGCAATATATTTCATATGTTTAACTCCGATCTGAATTATCAGTGGTAAAAAACATCGTAAAGAAAGGGGGATGTTTTTATGTTTAATCGTAAAAATCAGCGTAAGATCGCTGCTGTGATCTGTGGTATCCTGATCCTGGCTATGATCGCCAGTCTGTTACCATCCATATTCTAATACAAGTTTATTATTTGTGCAAGTGTGGAGCAGGAGCGGAGGCGTTATGAGATGAGAAAACAAAGATTTGGCCCGGCTATCGGGTTTATTATAGGAATGTCCGCATTGATCGCGGCCTATGTAGGGGTGGCTTGTTATACGAGCCAGCCGGATCCGGATAAGATCTGCCAGGGTGTCACCATTGACGGCATGGATGTCAGTGGTATGACAAAAGATGAGGCAGAGAAAAAGATACAGAGCAAACTGGATTCCCTGGCATCCAAAAGCCTGGAGGTAGATGTAAACGGGAAAAAGGTTACTGCGACTTTGGAAAAACTTGGATATAAATGCGAAAGCGGGGATGTGGTAGAGCAGGCCTTAAAACTTGGAAAGACAGGAAATATTTTTTCTAATTACAAAGAAGTGCGGGACCTGCAGCTGAGACACAGAAATTTTTCCGTGGCCTTTACTTATTCCGAGGCCAAGGTTAAGAAGTTTGTGGAGAAGACCTGTGGTAAAAAATGTACCAAGGCCAAGAATTCCCAGATTAAAATGAAACAGGGAAGTCTGGTGTATACCAAAGAAAAACAGGGTGTGACGCTGGATGTGAAAAAAACGACAGAGAAGATCCATGAGGCACTGCAGAAACTGAATGCAGAAGAAAACAATGTGATCCGGGTAACGGCTGTCGTGGCTGTGGAGCAGCCAAAGGTAACAGAGGAGACCGCCAGACGGTGTAAAGACAAGATAGGAAGTTTTTCCACCCAGTACAATGCAGGAAACATCAGCCGGTCGAAAAATGTGGCCAATGCGGCCAGACTGATCAATGGCACCGTGATCTATCCGGGAGAAACTTTTTCTGTCCATGATGCCATCTCCCCGATGACAGAGGACAACGGATATTATGCGGCACCGTCCTACAGCAACGGACAGGTGGTGGATTCCATCGGCGGAGGTGTATGCCAGGTGTCTACGACCTTGTATAATGCTGTGCTGAGAGCAGAGTTAAAGGTGGTTCAGAGAAGTCCTCATTCCATGGTGGTTGCCTATGTTTCACCGTCTATGGACGCAGCCATTGCAGGGGATTATAAAGACCTGAAATTCCGCAACAATACGGAAGTTCCGATTTATATCCAGGGTGAAGCCTATGATGGAACCATTTATTTTAATATCTACGGAGAAGAGACCAGATCATCAGACCGTACCGTGACATTCCAGTCAGAGACCATTGAGACGATGGAACCCGGTGCGGATAAAGTGACCTACGACAAGACCAAGCCATCTTCCTATGTTAGTGTGACCCAGGAAGCCCATACGGGATGCAAGGCGGTTCTCTGGAAGATCGTGACAGAAAATGGTGAAACGAAGAAAACCCAGGTAAATTCCAGCACCTATAAGGCAGAGCCTCGTTATGTTACAAAGGGAGCGGCAGATGCCACACCGGCACCGTCCGGCAAGGATAAAGATAAAGAGCAAAAGGCAGCGGATAAGGCCAAGAAAACAGCAAAACCTACCGCCACGCCAAAGGCCAAGGAAACCGCGGCACCTACCAAAGCACCTGAAAATACGGAAAAAGCCCAGACAACAGCAGAGCCGGAAGAATAAAGAACCGGCGGCAGGGAGAAATCGAGGAACGAACATGGAGATAGGAAAAGTACCTGAAAATATATTGAAACGGTCTGTTTTTAAAAAACTGACTGTGAAACGGCCGGAAGTTCTGGTTCACTCTGGTGTGGGGGAAGACTGCACGGCGATGGATGTGGGAGAGCATGCCATCGTGCTTTCTACTGATCCCATTACCGGAACAGCCGATCACATCGGCCGGCTGGCATTTCATATTACGGCCAACGATATAGCTTCTTCCGGGGCAGAACTGGTGGGGATGATGGTGACCATTATCCTGCCGGAGAACAGCACAGAAGAAGATCTGAAAGAGATCATGCAGGAACTCAGTGAGTGTACAGCCCGCTATGGCGTAGAGATCATGGGGGGACACACGGAAGTATCAGCGGTAGTAAACCAGCCCCTTGTATCGGTCACCGGTGTCGGCAAGGTGAAAAAAGGTGAAATAGTGGCTACATCCGGTCTGAAACCGGGACAGGATCTGGTCGTGACCAAGTGGATCGGTTTGGAAGGAAGCGCCATCGTGGCATCGGAAAAAGAACAGGAACTAAAGGAAAAACTTCCGTCAGAACTGGTTGAGACCGCCAAGTCCTTTGCAGATCTTCTCAGTGTGGTGGATGATGCCAAAGTGGCCATGAAAGTAGGCGTATCGGCCATGCATGATGTGACAGAAGGAGGCATTTTCGGAGCCTTGTGGGAAATGGCAGAGGCCTCTGGTGTAGGTCTGGATATTGATCTGAAAAAGATTCCTATCCGTCAGGAGACCATAGAGATCTGCGAAGTGTATGATATCAATCCTTATCTGCTGATCTCCAGCGGGGCTATGCTGATCGGAACCGACCACGGAAGCCGTCTGGTGGAAGAACTTACCCGGGCAGGTATCCATGCATCGGTGATCGGTTATGCGGTAGAAGGCAGAGACCGCATCGTGCGAAACGGTGATGAAAAGAGGTTTTTAGAGCCGCCTAAAACCGATGAATTGTACAAAGTATGTTGACAAAAACGGAAAATTCGTGTATTTTTAACGGAATACATTATTTTGAGGAGGAACCATATGACGAAGTCATAATTAAAACTGGTTCCGACGACCTGCCGCCGAGCGTCAGCGAGGGGGCAATACACTATTTTCAGGAGGTAAATGGTTATGAGAGAAAGACTGTTGCATCTGTTGGCGAAAGACAGCCGTTTGTCTGTAAAAGACATGGCGGTAATGTTAGATTCTACAGAAGAAGAGATTCAGAAAACATTGGCGGAGATGGAAGCGGATGGCGTGATCTGCGGATATCCTACGCTGATCAATTGGGATAACACAGAGTTTGAGCATGTGGCGGCTTTGATCGAGGTAAAGGTATCTCCCGAAAGAGGCCGTGGTTTTGATAAAGTAGCAGAGAGAATTTACCAGTTTGAAGAGGTAGAAAGCCTTTATCTTATGAGCGGCGGTTTTGACCTGATGGTTATCATTGACGGTAAGTCCATGAAGGAAGTCGCCCGCTTTGTATCGGCGAAGCTGTCTCCGATGGAGTCAGTCATCAGTACAGCAACCCACTTTATTTTAAAACGATACAAAGATTATGGCCTTTCTTTGATAGAAGGAAAGGTTGAAGACGAAAGGCAGTTGATTACACCATGAGAAACCCGTTATCTAAAGCAATTACAGAAATACAACCTTCCGGTATCCGCCGTTTTTTCGACGCAGCAAGTACTATGAGTAATGTTATTTCACTGGGCGTTGGTGAGCCGGATTTTGATACGCCCTGGCATGTAAGAGAAGAGGGAATTTACTCTCTGGAGAAGGGAAGAACCTTTTACACCGGTAATTCCGGTCTGCTTGAACTGAGAGAAGAGATCGGACGGTACTTAGACCGTCGTTTCGGACTTTCCTACAGCGCCGATGAGATACTTGTAACAGTAGGTGGCAGTGAGGCCATTGATATAGGCTTTCGTACCATGCTGGATCCGGGGGATGAAGTGATCATACCGGAGCCTTGTTATGTGTCATACCTTCCGTGTGTGAAACTGGCAGGAGGTGTGCCGGTGCGGCTCCCGCTGGAAGAAAAAGACCAGTTTAAGTTGACTAAGGAAAAACTTTTGTCCGCTATTACCGATAAGACAAAGATTCTGGTTCTTCCATTTCCAAATAACCCGACAGGAGCGATCTTGAACCGGGAAGAACTGCAGATTATTGCGGATATAGTGAAAGAACACGATCTGTTTGTTATGTCCGATGAGATCTATTCGGAGTTAAATTATGAGGGCGGTCATGTGTCCATCGCATCGATTCCGGGCATGAGAGAGAGAACCATTGTGATCAACGGATTTTCCAAATCCTATGCTATGACAGGATGGCGTCTGGGATATGCAGCAGGACCAAAAGAGATCATGAAACAGATGTTGAAGATCCATCAGTTTGTGATCATGTGTGCGCCTACTACCAGCCAGTATGCAGCGATCGAGGCTCTCCGCAACGGAGATGAAGATGTGCGCAGGATGAGAGAAAGTTATGACGAACGCCGTCGCTTCCTGGTAAACGCATTGAATGAGATGGGCCTTCCGTGTTTTGAACCAAAAGGAGCTTTTTATGTGTTCCCGAATATCAGTGCGTATGGCATGACTTCGGAGGAGTTTGCCAGACGTTTGCTGGAACAGGAGAGAGTGGCTGTTGTGCCGGGTACCGCTTTTGGAGAGTGCGGAGAAGGATTCCTGCGTATTTCCTACGCGTATTCCATCGACAACTTGAAGAAGGCACTGGACAAGATAGAGAAATTTATAGACACTCTGAATTAAGTGTGTTACTATAAAGTTATTAAAGAATGATGAAAAGGGGATAGAGAACAAAATGGCAATGATAAGTGCAGACCATATTAATCCGTTTTTGATGGCGGCAAAGAAGGTTTTTCAGGATATGTGTTTTGTAGAACTTTCCATTCAGAAACCGAAACTTCAAGAAGCCAAATTTGGGCCGGATGCATGGGTTATTATCATTGGTGTGACAGGCGAAATGCGTGGACAGGTATTGATCGCTATGACAAATGAAAACGCTTGCAACATCGCATCCAAGATGTGTATGATGGAGGTTAAGGAGATGGACGAGTTTGCCTGCAGTGCGTTAAGTGAGTTAGGCAATATGATCATGGGAAATGCGGCTACGGTTTTTTCAGCCAATGGTATTGGAATTGACATTACACCGCCGTCCTTGACTCATGGAACTATGAGTTTTACAAATAATTATACAAAGAATCTTTGTGTGCCTATGACTTTTGATGGAAGAGAGATTGAACTGTTCCTGGCACTGCGTCAGGAGGACTGATTGTGTTAAACATTGTTTTGCTGGAGCCGGAGATTCCGGCTAATACAGGGAATATCGGCCGTACCTGCGTGGCAGCAGGAGCCAGGCTTCATCTGATCGAGCCTATGGGATTCCAGATCAATGAAAAACAGGTAAAAAGAGCCGGATTGGATTACTGGGACAAGTTAGACTATACGATTTATGACAGTTTTCCAGACTTTTTGGAGAAGAATCCGGGGGCAAAGATTTATATGGCTACGACTAAAGCCAAGCATGTATACAGTGATGTGAAGTTTGAAGAGGACTGTTATATTATGTTTGGGAAGGAAAGTGCTGGGATTCCGGAAGAGATTCTGGTAGAAAATGAAGAGACTACCATACGGATCCCTATGTTTGGGGATATCCGGTCACTGAACCTGGGAAATTCGGTAGCTATCGTATTGTATGAGGCATTGAGGCAGCTGGGATTTAAAAACCTGAACACAGAGGGGCATTTACATCACAGCCACTGGCATTCAGAAGAGTAATAAAAAAGAGACAGGCTCCTGTCTCTTTTTTTGTTATTAGGTTTCTTTCGTCAGTGTAAAGACAAATTCGGAACCAACGCCTTCGGTGCTGACCACATCCAGATTCTGTTTGTGGGCGGTGATGATCTCCTTGCAGATGGACAGACCCAGTCCGGTTCCCAGTTTGTCTTTTCCACGGGAGAGATCTGTTTTATAAAAACGCTCAAAGATTTTTCCCAGATCATCTTTGGGTATTCCGATACCGGAATCTTTTACGGACACAAATACCCGGTTTCCTTTTTCCCGGGTGGAGATAAGGATAGAGGAACCTTCGTGGCTGAATTTGACAGCGTTATCCATAAGGTTGTGAAGAACCTGCTGGATCTTGTCTTTGTCTCCGCTGACCCACAGCGGTTCTGTATCGGATAACTCCAGGTCGAAGCGGATATCTTTTTTGGCAGCAACTCCCTCCAGTGCCCCGGCGGTCTTGCGGATGGAATCGTGGAGGTTAAAGCGGCTGATGTCCAAAAAAATGTTGTCTTTGTCAAAATTATTTACATCCAGAAGATTGCTGGTAAGTTTGGTAAGCCGGTCGGTTTCAAACAGGATGATATCCAGGTATTTCTGCTGGGACTCCGGCGGGATGACACCGTCTACCATGGCCTGCACATATCCACGGATACTGGTAAGAGGAGAGCGGAAGTCGTGGGAGATGTTGGAAATAAACTTGCGCTGGTACTCATCGAATTTACTCAGTTCGTCACCAATGATATTTAAGGTGTCTGCCAGTTCACCGTATTCATCGTTGCTGTGGATAGAAATATGATGGTTTTCCTTGCCGATGGAAAAGTCTTTGACGCCTACACGCAGGCGGCGCAAAGGCAGAAAGGCACAGATATAGATGCAGGCAAAAACCAGCCCCAGTAAAGCTACAATAAAGTAAAAAAGCATCATCAGCAGATTGAAATAATAATCGGCTCTTTTTTGAATCACGGAATTTCCCTGGGCAAATACGATGTGTCCGTTGGTGTGGTTTTCCCCGGCAATGGACATGGAAATGCACAGGGACGGTTCTGCCAGGTAGCCCCCCATATCATAGTTGGTAGTGGCCGTCTGGAAAAGAAACCTTTTATTGCCATTGTAGATGGTATCTGTCAGATTGGCATTGGCGGTGTCCAGGATAATGTCACGGTTGTCATAGATTACGATGATCCGGCAGTTGGAAAGTTCCGATGTCATGCGCAGATGCATGGCCAGGTTCTGAATGTTTCTGCGGCTGTAGGAGCGCAGGCTGAAGTGAGAACTGATCAGTGTGGAACTGGTGCGGATCAGATTTTCTTTTGTCTCGTTTTCTACCTGGGAGTAGATATAATCATAGCCTTTATACTGGATAAAAGCAAAAGAACTGATGATCAAAAGCAGATAAAGGAGTGTCAGTTTTTTTCCCAGGGTAGTTTTAAAGGAAAATTTTTTTGACTTCATGGGTCAGATCCTTTCATTTTAAAATCGTTCCGGAATGGTTTCAAATTTGTATCCGATTCCCCAGACGGTGGATAACGCCCACTCGGCATGGTCTTTAATCTTTTCTCTCAGGCGTTTGATATGGACATCTACGGTACGGGTCTCGCCGATGTACTCGTAGCCCCAGATCTGGTCTAACAGCTGCTCTCTTGTAAACACCTGATTTGGGTGGCTGGCAAGAAAATACAAAAGTTCCAGTTCTTTTGGAGGCATTTCGATGGGTTTGCCCATGTAGATCACGGAGTAGTTGGACAAACTGATGGAAAGGTCGGTGTAGGATATGCTTTCTGTATCTTTTGGGGGCTCCGGCTGTGGTGCTGCAGGAGCCGGTGCCGGGGTGTAGCGGCGCAGAACTGCCTTGACTCTGGCAACCATTTCTTTGGAATCAAAAGGTTTGATGATATAGTCATCGGCGCCCAGTTCCAGTCCCAACACTTTGTCAAAGACTTCTCCTTTGGCGGAAAGCATGATAATAGGGGTGCTGTGGTTTTTGCGTATTTCACGACACACATCGTAGCCGTCAATGCCCGGAAGCATAATATCTAACAGCATCAGGTCCGGCTGGAAACTGTCATGGAGTTTTAAAGCAGTTTCGCCATCTTCTGCGATTTCACATTGAAAACATTCCTTGGTAAGGTAGAGTGAGATTAATTCAGCAATGTTTGCATCATCATCTACGATCAGTATTTTTTTCTTGTTCATGGTATCCCTCATTTCCCTGATTTACTTAAATTCAACAACGGTTACGCCATAGCCGCCTTCTCCGTATTCGCCCATGCGGTAGGATTTTACATATTTGCACTTTTTGCAGTAGTTCTGGACCGCATTTCTGAGAGCACCGGTTCCCATTCCGTGGATTACGGTTACCTGGTGCAGTTTGGCAAGGTAGGCATCATCCAGATATTTGTCCAGAAGTGAAATAGCCTCGTCTACCGTTTTGCCAATAAGATTGATCTCGGTGGAAACCGTCATGGCTTTGGCCATCTTCATGGACCGGGCATGGGTAACGGCCGCTTCTTTTTTGGCGGCTTTCGTCTCCTGTTCCAAAAGTTCCAGATCTTTGATATTGACCTCGGAACGCATGATTCCCATCTGGACAAAACAGTTGCCCTTGTTGTTTGGCAAAGTGCTGACGGTACCCTTCACTCCCAGAGAGTGGACCATGACAATATCCCCGATGGAAAGGTGCTCCGGTGCTTTGGCCGGTTTTTGACGGCGGGTGTCCAGAGAGGCCCTGCTGCCTGTTTTCTCCAGGTGCTTGCGAAGGTTGGCGCGCTCTTGTTCCATCTGTTTGGTCATGCCGGAGTCCGTGGACCATTTGTTGTAGCGTTTGATGGATTCGTCAGCTACGGCTTTGGCTTTTTCCAGTATTTCCCTGGCCTCGTCGTTGGCGCGGCGCAGGATCTTGTCTCTGGCGTCATCGATCCGCTGGTTTTTAGCCTCCAATTTTTCTTTATAATGCTGTGCTTCTTCCCGGAAGCGTTTTGCTTTTTCCCGCTCTTTTTCTGCTGTGACCCGGGCCTCTTCCAGCCCGCTGACCACATCTTCAAAGTCTTTGGCATCGCTGTCTACCAGCCGGCTTGCCTCGTTTATGATGTCTTCCGGCAGCCCCAGTTTGCCGGAAATGGCAAAAGCGTTACTTTTTCCCGGAACACCCACTAACAGGCGGTAGGTAGGCTGCAGGGATTCTACATCAAACTCGCAGGAGGCATTTTCCACCCCTTCGGTGGAAAGGGCGTATAACTTTAACTCGCTGTAATGGGTGGTAGCCATGGCGGTAACACCCCGTTTGTGAAGGTTATCCAAAATAGCCGTAGCCAGGGCAGCTCCCTCTACCGGATCGGTACCGGCGCCCAGCTCGTCAAACAGGGCAAGGGTCTTTGGATTGGCTCTTTTTAAAATATAGACATCGTTTACCATATGAGAGGAGAAGGTACTGAGGCTCTGCTCAATGCTCTGCTCATCGCCGATATCGGCATATACTTCTTCGTAAACCCGCAGATGGGAGTGGTCAAAGGCCGGAATGTGAAGGCCTGCCTGTCCCATGAGGGTAAATAGTCCTACGGTTTTCAAAGACACGGTCTTACCGCCGGTGTTGGGACCGGTGATAATGAGAAGATCGTAGGTTTTGCCGAGAGTCACATCGATGGGCACCACTTTATCCCGGGGGATCAGTGGGTGGCGTCCCCGCTTGATATGAATGTAATTTTGGTCAAAAAGCGGCTCACTTCCCTGCATCTTTTTGGAGAGAGCGGCTTTGGCAAAGATAAAGTCAAGTTCTGCCAGAAGCAGGATATTGCGCTCCAGATCTTTGGTGTAAGGAGCAGCCAGGGCACTGAGGGAAATCAGGATTTTCTCGATTTCCTCCTGCTCTTTCATAGCCAGTTCCGCCAGTTCGTTGTTCAGTTTGACAATGGCCATTGGTTCAATGAAAAAGGTGGATCCGGTGGCACTCTGGTCATGGATCATGCCCTGAAAGGAACTTTTGTATTCCTGCTTCACCGGCAGGCAGTAACGGCCGTTGCGCATGGTGACAATGTTGTCACGGAGCATAGAGGCGGAACTTGCCATGGTGGCGTTTAACTGTTCCCGCACCCGGTCGTTGGTGCTTTTCATGGAACGGCGGATCCGTTTCAGTTCACTGCTGGCATCATCAGCCATTTCTTCCGGCCCCAGGATACAGCGGTTGATCTCAAGACGCAGATCCGGCAGATCTACCAGGCTGGCAAACCGGCCGCTGAGGGCATCGGAAGCTTCCTCGTCTTTGGCGTCATAGGCAATGGCACTTTTGGCGATTTCTAAGGAACGGCTGATATTTAGCAGCTCGCCCATGCCCAGAACGCCGCCTTTTTCCAGCGGAAGAAGGCTGGGACGGATGTCTTTGAGACCGTGAAAGGACAGTTTGCCATGCTTGAACAGACGCATGAGAGCGTGGCTGGTCTCCGTCTGCCAGCTGACGATTTCGCCTTTTTTGGAAGAGGGAAGCAGGTGTCTGGCGGTGTCTTTTGCCAGAGGTGAATCGGCTTCCTCTACCAGCTGGTCTATGATTTTGTAATATTCTAAAGTTTTAAGCACTTTTTTGTTCATAACAATCCTCATTTCGAAAGATTTTTCGTATTTTTCCGAGTAAATTTAACCCATCTAATTGTACATGATTTCCTATAAAATGTAAACAAAACCTTGATTTCTATGGAGATAATCGGTACAATTAAAGAAATATGTAAAAAATGGAGAGAGAGCAATGTATTATTTGAAAGACTATCGAGAAGGACAGAAGTTTGTTGGAACTTATTTGTGTAAACAGAAGAATGTGTTGAAAACGAAGGCGGGTAAGACCTATTATTCGCTGATCTTACAGGATAAAACAGGTACGGTAGATGGCAAGATCTGGGAACTCAATAATGGGATTGAGAACTTTGAGGCCATGGATTTTATACATTGTGAAGGAATGGTAACCAGTTTTCAGGGAAACCTGCAGATGAATATTTCCCGCGTCCGGGTAAGCCAGGAGGGCGAGTACGATCCGGCGGATTATATGCCATGTACCACTAAGGATGTAGGGGAAATGTACAGCGAGGTCATGAAGTATGTGGCCAGTGTCCACAACAAGTACCTGCAGAAGATCCTGGAGATGTATTTTGTAGAGGATAAGGAATTTATTGAGGCTTTTAAGAAACATTCGGCAGCTAAAAGTGTACATCATGGATTTATCGGCGGTCTGCTGGAGCATACGCTGGCAGTGACTAACATGTGCCAGTATTTTGCTGAGCATTATCCGATGTTAAACCGGGATCTGCTGATTACAGCGGCGTTGTTCCATGATATGGGAAAGATTCAGGAAATTTCGGATTTTCCACAGAATGATTATACCGATGACGGCCAGTTGCTGGGGCATATTTATATCGGTGCCAAGGCGATGGAAGAGGCAGCAGCCAAGGTGCCTGGATTCCCGGCTAAGTTAAAGAATGAGTTGGTGCATTGTATCCTGGCTCACCACGGCAAAATGGAGTACGGCTCACCGAAAGTGCCGGCTATTATGGAGGCTATGGCACTGCATATGGCAGATAACGCAGATGCCAAACTGCAGACTTTGACAGAGATTTTTACCCAGGCGGGAGATAATATGGCCTGGCTTGGATTTAACCGTATGTTTGAGAGTAATTTGAGGAGAACATCCAATGACTGAAAAACAGTGGAAAAAGAATGATGAAACAGAGATTCTCATAGAGGATATGGGAAAAGATGGAGAGGGTATTGGCCATGCCGATGGCTATACCCTTTTTGTAAAGGGAGCCTTGCCGGGAGAGCGCGTACGCGTGCGGCTCATGAAGGTTAAAAAACGGATGGGTTTTGCCAGACTGATGGAAGTGATCACGCCGTCATCACAGCGTGTGACGCCAGTCTGCCCGGTGGCGGGACCCTGCGGCGGCTGTACTTTGCAGCATTTGTCCTATGAGGCTCAGCTGGAGGTTAAGGAAAACACGGTGAGAAACTGTCTGCAGCGCATCGGCGGTGTGGATTTGGAGAAGGTGGAATGGCTTCCAATCCAGGGGATGAACGGAGAGAATGAGTCTTCGTGGCACTACCGGAATAAGGCACAGTTTCCGGTGCGGATGGGAAAAGACGGCAAGGCAGAGGCCGGCTTTTTTGCCAGTGGAAGCCATCGGCTGATCCCGGTGGAGTCCTGTCAGATCCAGCACCCGGTGATCAATGAAGTGCTGGCGGTGGTGATGGATTTTCTCCGGGAAAAAGGAATCGAAGGATATGACGAGGAGCACCATAGCGGCCTGGTCCGTCATATATTTATCCGGCGTGGGTACTTCACCGGACAGGTTATGGTGTGTCTTGTGCTGATGAAGGAGACGCTGCCGGAGGAGGCTGTCCTTTTGGAGCGGCTGAAGAAGGTGGAAGGTTTTACCAGTCTGTATATTTCAGTCAACAGCCGGCGTACCAATGTGATCCTGGGAGAGGACGTGCGCCTGCGGTTTGGCAAGGCTTATATCGAGGATGAGATTGGCGGCGTGCGCTATCAGATCTCGCCTAAATCTTTTTATCAGGTCAATCCGGTCCAGACCCAGAAACTTTACGCCAGAGCGCTGGATTTTGCCGGCCTGCAGGGCCATGAGACGGTGTGGGATCTGTACTGCGGTATCGGTACCATCTCTCTCTTTCTTGCCAAGGCCGTGCCACAGGGAAAAGTGGTAGGTGTGGAGATCGTGCCGGAGGCTGTGGAAAATGCCAGAGAAAATGCAAAGTTGAACGGATTTGAGAATGTGTCTTTCCGCTGTGGGGCAGCAGAGGATGTGGCTCCAGGCCTGCTGGAGAAGTATGGTGCCGATGTGGTGGTAGTGGATCCGCCCCGGAAGGGATGCGATGGCAGCCTGCTGGAGACTATGGTGTCCATGGCCCCGGAGAAGATTGTGTATGTCAGCTGTGACCCGGCTACCCTGGCAAGGGATGTGAAGCGGCTGGGAGAGATGGGGTATGAGCTGAAGCGGTGCCAGGTGACTGATATGTTCCCGCAGGGGGGACATTGTGAGACGGTGTGCTTATTGTCCAAACTCCACGAAGCGAAGCGTAGACAGGCTACTTATGAGGAGATAAAGAAGTATGTTGCAGAGTATAATGATGGAATGAAGGTATCTGATCTGTATATTGCACAGGTGAAGAGAAAGTGTGGAATTGAATTAGCGGAGAATTTTAATATTCCTAGGTCAGAGGGAGCAAAGCAACCACAATGTCCGAAGGAGAAAGAAGAGGCAATTATTGGGGCACTGAAAGCATTTCAGATGATTTAAAATCACAAAGAGGAGTGAATTACATGATGTATAATCCACAACTTGATACATTTATCTGCGTTGTAGAGGCTGGAAGTTTTAGTAAAGCGGCAGAAGAATTATATATAAGTGCACCTGCGGTTATTAAACAGATAAATTCTTTGGAAAACAGCTTAAATTTGCAACTATTTGAAAGAACACACAGAGGTCTTATTATTACGGAAGCTGGTAAATCGCTCTATCAGGATGCAAAATATCTGATTCAATATTCAAAAGAATCGTTGATACGGGCGCAGGAAGCAATGAATCATAATGAAGAAATCATTCGTGTTGGAATATCTCCGATGACGCCACCGGAAGTTTTTGTGGAACTTTGGCCTAAGATACAGAAAATATATCCGGAGATGAAGTTTAAATTGATTACATTTGAAAATACACCAGAGAATGCAAGAGAGATACTGGCTAATATGGGAAAGAATATTGATGTGATAGCTGGAATCTTTGATGAAACAATGCTTGAACTCAGAGGCTGTGATGGTACTGAGATTTCAAGGGAACCATTTTGTGTGGCGGTATCAATTCATCACAGGCTGGCAAAAAAAGAAAAAATTACACTTGATGATCTGGCTGGAGAAAATCTTATGCTCATGAAAAGAGGATGGAGTTATTATGGCGATATGCTAAGGGATGATATGATGAAAAATCATCCTGAAATCAATATTGTAGACTTTAATCTGTACAATGTAGAAGCATTTAACCGATGCGAAAACAATAATGAGGTATTATTGGCATTCAAGAGCTGGGAAAGTGTTCATCCACTGATCAGAATCATTCCAGTAGAGTGGGATTATACTATGCCGTTTGGAATTCTTCATTCGAAAAAACCGTCCATTAAGGTTAAGCGGCTGATAAATGCTATTAACAAGGTAAAATAAAAATTGAATACATGCGAGTAGAAACCTAAAGGTTAATACTGAATAACAAAACGAGACTTCTAATGGAGTCTCGTTTTGTTATACTTTAGCTGAAGTGAAAATGGAGGATACTATATGCAGATAAAGACAATATGAATGCTTTAGATAAGAGGTAGGATATGAAAAATAAACGATTTACAGCAAAAATATTGATAGATATAGGAATGACGATAGGTTTGCTTCTTCTTATGCCATATAGTCTGCTCAGCGAGACTGCACATGAGTGGATTGGTATGGCGATGCTTGTGCTTTTTATTTCACATCACATACTGAATCATAAATGGGTGACCTCTGTAAGGAAAGGAAAATATAATGCGTTCAGAGTGATACAGACAGTACTGGTTATCATCATGCTTATTCTTATAATGGGTTCCATGATAAGTGGAATATTATTGTCAAATCACATATTTAAATGGATAAAGATTTCCGGAACATATATGACAGCCAGACAGATACATATGTTTTGCGCATACTGGGGACTGGTGGTGATGTCATTTCATCTCGGATTTCATTGGAATATAGCGGTAGCAATGGCAGGACGATTATGGGAACATCCATCCGTCATCAGAACATGGACAGCAAGATCTGTCGCAACCACAATTGCAGGTTATGGTTTATACGCATTTTACAGGAGACAGATAGGAAATTATCTGATTATGAGGATGCATTTTGTATTTTATGATTATGAAAAGGGGATCTTTCCTTTTCTGCTGGATTATCTGGCAGTAATGATATTGATAGCATTTATTGGATATTATAGTGGAGTGTTTCTAAAGAAAACAGGTAAGAGAAAACCAAAAGGTTCATACTGAAAGAAGGTGGTGTATTTATGGAAAAGCGGAAATTAGTACTTACAATTATTGGAGTTGTTATTTTAGCAATGGTAATCATGGTATATATCTACTTTTCAAAACCTGGCAGGGATGAAAAGAAGAATCAACAAACAATAAACCAGGTACAGACCGTACAGCAGAAGGCAGATGAGAAAAAAGAAAATACAGAAAAAAATATATCCGGAGATGAATTGGAAAATGTTACGCCGGGAAGCGAAGAATACCGGGGCTTCCTCCTGGATAATGTTCTTCATTCTCCAAATGAAGGGGACGTTCATTACAATGTATATATTCCGGATGCATACGACGGGACAAAGGAATATGCACTATATGTAACATTACCCGGATATCAGGGATTATATTTTCAGGGCGTGGGAGAAAATATCCGGACAGAAGATTTTGGATTTGAAGCACAGAAGTATATTACCGATATGATTATTGTAGCTCCACAGTTAAATGACTGGGGACAGACATCAGCAGATCAGACAATTGAACTGACACAGTATTTTCTGACGCATTATTTTATTAATCCATCGAAAGTATATATTAATGGTTATTCCGGAGGAGGAGAAACCCTGTCACTGGTATTGGCAAAGCAGCCGGAATTATATACAGCGGCACTTATGTGCAGCTCTCAGTGGGATGGTGCATATGAGCCGGTTGTGGAGATGAAAACGCCGGTATATTTTGTGATTGGCGAAAGCGACGAATACTATGGATCAGAACCTTTTAAAGAGGCATACCAGCAGATACATGAGCTTTACAAAGAACAGGGATTATCGGAATCAGAGATTGATAAACTGGTGGTACTGGATGTAAAAGATAAAGATTACTTTGAAGGAACACCGGTCACTTATCAGCATGGCGGTGGCTATCTGTTTTGTCGTGACAAAGAAATTATGGGATGGCTGTTCAATCAGTAAGAACCAGAATAAACCGAAAGGTTAAGACTGAAAAACTTATCGAAACTTCTCAAAGGAATCTATCAGTCTTATAGTATGAATGTAAGATGAATGAAAGAAAACAAGGAGGATACGACAATGGAATATGTTTCATTAAATAATGGTGTAAAAATGCCAATACTGGGATATGGCGTATATCAGGTAACAAAAGAGGAATGTGAAAGATGTGTGCTTGATGCTTTAAAAGTTGGATACCGGGCGATTGATACAGCACAGAGTTATTTTAATGAGGAAGAGGTTGGGAATGCAATCCAAAAGTCAGGCATTCCAAGAGAAGAAATCTTCCTTACAACAAAGGTGTGGATTGAACATTATGGATATGAAGAAGCAAAGAAATCAGTTCTTGAATCCATGAAAAAGTTAAAGACAGATTATCTGGATCTGGTATTGCTTCACCAGCCATTTTCAGATGCTTACGGTGCTTACCATGCATTGGAAGATCTGTACGATGAGGGAAAAATCAGAGCAATCGGAATTTCCAACTTTTATGTAGACAGAATGGTTGATTTTGCATCCTTCAACCGCATTAAACCTATGGTAAATCAGGTGGAAACCCACATCTTCAATCAGCAGAAAGAGATGAAAGAATGGGCAGACAAATATGATATCCGGTTAGAAGCATGGGCACCATTCGGTGAGGGCAGAGGAGGCACCTTTGAGAATCCTGTCATCGCAGAGATTGCAGAAAAATATCAGAAGACTCCGGCACAGGTTATGCTTCGCTGGCATATTCAGAGAGGGGTAGTGGTTATTCCGAAATCAACACACATTGAGAGAATGGAAGAAAACTTTAATGTTTTTGATTTCACACTTTCTGATGAAGATATGAAGACTATTGCAGAACTGGACAAGAAGACAAGCTCCTTCTTCTCGCATCAGGATCCGAATATGGTGGAATGGTTCGTGAAGATGGTAGAGGAAAGAAAAAAGAATAATGACAGTTCAAAAGAAAAAAAGAACTGGTAAGCATAAGAGGAAAAATCAATGAAAGTATTACTTGTCAATGGCAGTCCACACAAAAATGGCTGTACTTATACAGCTCTTTGTGAAGTATCCAGTGCATTAAACGAAAATGGCATAAGTACAGATATTTTCTGGATTGGAAATAAGCCGATTTCAGGATGTATTGCCTGCAGAAAATGTCAGGAAAAAAATAAATGTATCCTGGATGATATCGTGAATGAATTTCTGGAAATAGCAGGGGATTATGACGGATTCGTATTTGGAACTCCGGTACACTGGGGTGGTGCAGGCGGTGCAATCACATCCTTTATGGACAGAGTATTTTATGCCGATTTAAACGGTGGCGGCGACAGATTCCGCCTGAAACCTGCCGCTGTGGTAATTTCAGCAAGAAGGGCCGGAACAACTGCCACATGGGACCAGGTAAATAAATATTTTGGTCTGATGCAGATGCCGATCATTACATCGAGATATTGGAATATGGTACATGGGACGAATCCGGATGAAGTAAAACAGGATCTCGAAGGAATGCAGGTTATGCAGATCCTTGGAAACAATATGGCATATTTCATTAACTGTAAAAATGTTGCGACAAAAATGGGAATTGAAATGCCAAAGGCACCGGATTTTGTATTTACCAATTTCATCCGATAGAAATTAGCGTGACAAACATTTTATACGACAGGAGGTAACCTTAGAATGAAAACAAAGAAAATAGCAGCAGTACTCTTAACATGCATCATGGCAATCGGTTTGATGGCAGGATGTGGAGCAAGCAATACAAACCAGTCTGCTTCTAATAATGACAGCCAGTCTGCAAGTACAAACCAGTCTGGAAATGAAGAAGCGGATGCAAATTCCGAAAACACTACAGATACAACAGAAAATACATCAACAGGAAATGGAAAAACATTGGTTGTATATTATTCAGCTTCAGGAAATACAAAAGATGTTGCTGAAAAGATAGCAAAAATTACAGAGGCAGATCTGTTTGAAATAGAGCCTGTGGAGCCATATACAGATGACGACCTTGACTGGACAGATGATGACAGCCGGGTGTCAAGAGAACATGATGATGAGAGCTTAAGAGATGTGGAACTGGTGTCTACAACAGTTGATAACTGGGATTCATATGATACGGTATACATTGGCTATCCTATCTGGTGGGGAATTGCAGCATGGCCAGTAGATAACTTTGTAAAGAAGAATGACTTTACAGGAAAAACAGTCATCCCATTCTGTACAGCAGCAACCTCGGGAATCGGTGACAGCGGTAATCTTCTGGAAGAGATGACAGGAACAGGTGACTGGAAAGAAGGGGAACGATTCCATGGTGGAGCGTCTGAATCAGATATCAGTTCATGGATAGACAGTCTTGGATTATAAAAGAATATAAAAATATTTGGAGGAATCGTAACAAAGAGAGACTTCTGTCCGAAGTCTTTTTTTCTTATACTTACAGTAAAGTTTGAAATATAGAAAAGATAATGATCCCAGATTTGTCATTCAGAACTGGATGCGAAACAGAAATACAGTTGAGTTTTTGGCTGTTTGGGAAGAACTTCATAATCCAGATTTTAACCGTGTGCAATTCGAGGCGGTTAGAAGTGAGGCAGGATTAAACAGGTTTGTTATGACGCCAACCAAATGGATTGAACAGACCAATGCTATTGGAATAGTGTCAAAAGCAGGCAGATATGGTGGAGGAACTTATGCACATAGCGATATTGCAATGGCATTTGCTACATGGATTTCTCCGGAATTTCAACTGTATATTATGAAAGATTACCGCAGGTTAAAACAAGATGAAAATAGTCGATTTTCATTGGACTGGAACTTGAACAGGGCTTTATCAAAGGTGAACTACCGTATTCACACAGATGCGGTGAAGGAAAATTTGATTCCACCAGAACTAACACCGGAACAGATTGCCTATACATATGCCAGTGAAGCAGATCTTTTAAATGTTGCTTTATTTGGACAAACTGCAAAGCAATGGAAAAATAACAATCCAAGTAAAAAGGGTAATGTGCGTGACGATGCAAATTTAAATCAGTTATTGGTATTGGCAAATATGGAGAGCTATAATGCAATTTTAATTGAACAGGGAAAATCTCAATCAGAAAGACTCGTATTGCTTAGAAATTTGGCAATTAAGCAGATGGATACATTAGCCAGTATTAATTTATCAGCGGTTTCGGCGCTTCCGGGAGGTGATATGTAAATTGAAGAAAGAGAAAATCAAAGTATATTTATACACCCGTGTCTCGACAACCATGCAGATAGATGGCTATTCTCTGGATGCACAGAAAACAAAAATGAAAGCGTTCTGCGACTATAATGAATATGAAATTGCCGGTGAGTATGAGGATGCAGGAAAATCCGGCAAATCAATAGAGGGAAGAGTTTCATTTAATCAGATGATGGAGGATATTAAGTCAGGAAAAGATGGAGTATCTTATGTTCTTGTATTTAAACTTTCCAGATTTGGAAGAAATGCGGCAGATGTACTTGCAACATTACAAGTAATGCAGGATTTTGGAGTGAATCTGATTTGTGTGGAGGACGGAATAGATTCATCCAAAGATGCCGGGAAGCTTATGATATCTGTTCTGTCAGCAGTGGCAGAGATTGAACGTGAGAACATTCGTGTTCAGACCATGGAAGGCAGGATGCAGAAAGCCAGGGAAGGCAAATGGAATTGCAAAGTATCTTGAAAAACATGGAATCCATAAGATAGCCAGACAAAATGGTAAAAATCCGTTATTTGATGCTGCTCTTATCAGAAGGATTATACAGAATCCGGTTTATAGTGGCAAAATTTCTTATGGAAGAAGACGGACAGAAAAGGTTCATGGTACAAGAAATGAGTATAGGCAGGTTAAGAAAGACGATTACCTGTTAGTAGATGGTCTGCACGAAGCTCTTGTATCAGAAGAAGTATGGGAGCAGGCGCAGGTCAAGGTGGCGGCACAGGCTAAAAAGTATGAAAAGGTCAATCGTGACAAGAGAGAAAAGATTCATCTATTATCAGGAATTTTGAAATGTCCTGTCTGCGGTGCAGGAATGTATGGCAACAAGTCTATTAAGAAACGCAAGGATGGAAGTAACTATAAGGATTTTTATTATTATGGCTGCAAACACAGAAATATGACTAGAGGTCATAAGTGGGATTACAAAAAACAGGTGCATGAAGAAATGCTGGATGCTTCTGTTGCAGAGGTGATTAGTAATTCTAAATTTTCGGATTTAATCCGCAACAAAATAAATATGGAAGTAGATACTAGTGCATTAGATCAGGAAATAGAAAATTATAAAATACAATTAAGAAAGCTATATCATAATAAAGATACTATTTTATCACATATGGATTCTCTTGATTATGAGGATAAGCATTATCAGCGAAGAAAAACAGATTTAGAGAACCATTTGTACAAGACTTATGATAAAATAGATGATGCAGAAGAACTGCTGGTATCTGCAAAGGCTAAGAAACGCTCTCTGCTGGCAGATAAGATTACAGGGGATAACATTTACAAGGCACTCATTTTCTTTGATAAATTGTATGCTCAAATGAACGAAGCAGAGAAACGGGAGTTCCTGTCGCAGTTAGTGGATAATGTGCAGATTTACGAAGAACGCAAAGAGAATGGTCAGTGGCTGAAATCTATAGAATTTAAGTTACCGATTATAGAAAAAGAGTTTACACTAAGTTTGGACAATGATACACAAAATGAGACGGTTTGTGAGATGGAGAGGATTTGAAAAGGGGGTAACACTAATGCAATTTGAATGGATAGATTTTTATTCAGAGTTCGCTACCAAACTTTTGACCTTTAAAAATAACCGAGGTGAACTTATTGAAAAAATCAAAGAGGTTTATGCGGACATCCATATGAACGTTCCGAAGTTGGAAAGTGGAGATGTAATTATTGACATTGATCCTTTTACGGTTTTTGGGCTTTTTAATAAGGGGATTACAAATGCTAATAGAGTAGCAATTATCGGAAGTATTGCAAGGGTATTTGATATTCAGGCAAAGGTGCCGGATAACTTTGATGGAATCCCTGTACTTAATAATCTGAAAGCAACATTTTATGGCTTTAAGGATGGCAGAAAGATGGATGATATAGATAATATCTGGAATCTTTTTGAAGCAGCAATAAATTTTGCAGATAACGATGATGAAGAAAATCGAGCAGAATTTGCAAAATGGTATGATAAAGTTCGTGACCAGCGATGTATTCGTTGGAATATTACGATGGGACTTTATTGGATCAGACCTTTTGCATATATAAACCTTGATTCCAGAAATAGGTGGTATCTCTCAAATGTTGAAAATATGCCAGCTGAATTTGTAGACTCTATAAAAAAGAAGATTAACAAAGTACCAAATGCTGCGGACTATCTTTTTATAAAAGATGCATGTATAAAAGCGTTGAGCGGGAATAATTATGAATACAAAAACTATCCAGAGCTGTCGTACAGCGCATGGCTGGCTTCGGAACAAGTAAATCAGGGAAAGGAAACAGCCAGGGGAAAGAGGAAGTCCAGTGCAGCATTTCTTCGCTGGTTTAGGCCAATAATTCAAGCATTGCGCGATGTGGGAGGCTCTGCCTCACCCATGGAAGTTCGGGCAAAAATTATTGAAAACGAGCACTTATCAGAAGAGGAAATCAATGCCACAAGAGGGAAAAACAATGTTAATAAATTTGAAAATGAAGTGGCTTTTGCCCGCAATTATCTTGTAATGGCAGGGTATATTGACAATAGTGTACATGGAGTGTGGACACTGACAGAAGCGGGAAATGTTGTAGAAATAACGGATGATATGGCTTCTGATATTTTCAAAAGTGGCATAATTAAAATGCAGAGTAAGCGGGATAAAAAGGGGACAGCGATTGCAGATGATGATGTAGATACTGTTCATTATTGGATTTATGCCCCGGGTGAGAATTCCTGTATGTGGGAGAATTTTTATGCAGAGGGAATTATGGCAATAGGCTGGGGACAAATTGGAGATCTTAAGGCATTTGATTCAAAGGATGCTATGAAAACGAAAATGAAAGAAATCCTTGGTACAAGTCTTTCGTATAAAAATGCCGCCCATACTACATGGCAGTTTGCGAATAATATGAAAGTTGGCGATGTTGTATTTGTTAAGAAAGGCAGATATCAATTAGTTGGCCGGGGGATTGTTACATCTGATTATGAATATGATGGGGAGAGGGATGACGAATATGGAAATATTCGAAAAGTAAACTGGACGCATAAAGGTGAATGGCCGCATCCAGGCCAGGCTGCCATGAAGACTTTAACGGACATTACCGCATATGGAGATTATGTCGAAAAATTAAATGCTTTATTTGAAGATGAGTCGGTTGAAGATGCAGAGGATATTGAAAAAAATTATCCTGTGTACACAGAAGATGATTTTCTTGATGAGGTATTTATGTCGGAAGAAGAGTATTCAAGGCTGGTAGGAATTCTTAGGGCAAAGAAGAACATTATTTTACAAGGAGCACCAGGGGTTGGTAAGACTTTTGCAGCTAAAAGGCTGGCATATTCCATAATGGGGGTTAAAGATATTGATCGTGTTATGATGGTTCAATTTCATCAAAGTTATTCTTATGAAGATTTCATTATGGGCTTTAGACCTTCCGCATCCGGTTTTGAATTAAAAAAAGGGGCCTTTTATAATTTTTGTAAGAAGGCAGAAATAGATAGTGACAATGATTACTTTTTTATAATTGACGAGATAAACCGAGGAAATTTAAGTAAGATTTTTGGCGAATTATTTATGCTAATTGAAAATGATAAGCGTGGAGTTGAATTGCAGCTTTTGTACTCAGACGAGAAGTTCGCAGTACCTGAAAATGTGTATATTATAGGCATGATGAACACAGCAGACCGGAGTCTGGCAATGCTGGATTATGCTCTAAGAAGGAGATTTGCTTTCTTTGAAATCAAGCCGGGGTTTGAAACAGACGGCTTTCGTGAATATAGAATGTCTATGGATAATGAGAAATTTAATAAGCTGATTAGTTGCGTTGAAAGTTTGAATTCAGCTATTGCAGCAGATGAGTCACTTGGTGAGGGGTTCTGCATTGGACACAGTTATTTTTGCAACCTTGAAGCGGATGAGATAGATGATTATTGTCTATATGGGATTGTAGAATATGAACTTATCCCGCTTCTCAAAGAATACTGGTTTGATGAACCAACTAAGGTTAAAGATTGGAGCAACAACCTAAGGAGTGCGGTTAAGTGATACCTATACAAAATATTTATTATATGCTGTCATATGCTTTTAAGGTCTTGAACGAACAAGGGTATAAGAATATGGCTGTCGAAAAATTTGATAATACCGCAGAACTTATGGCAGCAATATTGTCAAAAGGCATTGCTACTCAGATTAAGCGGGGACTTGGTAAAGAATATATTCTTGAAACTGGGGAACTATCGTCATTGAGGGGGAAGATGTCTATTACAGAGTCTATAAAGACACAGACAATGCAAAAAAAACGAATGATATGTACCTATGACGAGTTTTCTGTAAATGGGATGATGAACCGAATAATAAAGTCAACAGTAGAATTGCTTTTGAAATCAGATATTTCGAAGCAAAGGAAAAAAGAACTTAGGAAACTTATGCTTTATTTTAGAGATGTTGAGACTATAGATCTTTATACTGTGAACTGGAACCTCCAATATAATCGTAACAATCAAACCTACAGAATGCTGATATCAGTTTGCTATCTTGTGGTTAAAGGACTATTGCAGACAAATTCAGATGGAAAAGCAAAATTTATGGATTTTCTTGATGAGCAGCGTATGTGCAAATTGTATGAGAAGTTTATTTTGGAATATTATAGAAAAGAGTATCCGCAGATAAAAGCCAATGCATCTCAGATTCCTTGGCAATTAGATGATGGCGATGGTGCCATGCTTCCAGTAATGCAAACGGATATTATGCTTAGCTATCAAGAAAAAGTGCTGATTATTGATGCGAAGTATTATGGAAAAATGACACAAACCCGATTTGATTCTCATACATTACACTCTGGCAATCTATATCAGATTTTTACATATGTGAAAAACAAGGAGATTGCACTGTCTGCACAACCGCATAAAGTTTCGGGAATGCTTTTATATGCAAAGACAGACGAGGTGATTTGTCCTGATAATCAATACAAAATGAGTGGTAATAGAATAAGTGTCAGGACATTAGATTTGAATTTGGACTTTGCTGATATTGCAGCGCAGTTGAATGGAATTGTAGAGGAGTATTTTGGAATGTGAAGGCCGTGGATAGGGGTGAGATTAAATATTTGTTATGTAGGAGTACCTCTAATTGACATATTCCGAAATAAATGTTATGATGTGACACAAACCAGATTGGCACAAAAGACGAATGTGGATCGGAGGTAACTATGATTAGTACATTGGAGGAAGCATTGGAGCGTATTAAGGAACTGGAAGAAACAAATAAGCAATTGTTGTCGGAATTGGAATGTTACAGACAGAGAAATTATGGTGGGCGAAAAAAACATAATGAGGCATGGATGGAAGCTTACAATGACTTTGCAGTCAAGTATGAAAGCGGCATGACGATTATGGAGATTGCAACAGAGAGTAAAATTAGCAGAAGAACTGCATACCGTTACAAGTCCTATTATGATAAACTTAAGGGAGGAAGAAAGTAATATATGGGAAATGGGAAGAAAACTAGAAACGTGTTTGTGATTAAGGATGCAGATGGTAATAATATTGTAATGATAAATGACATTAGATTTAAGGGGAAGAGATCTATTAATTGGGATGAGGTAAAGGCCTACATAGAGGAATTTGTGGGAAATGATTATACAATTGCCGAGACTAGTGATGTTGTTTATATAGGTTCTGATTTACCAGATGAATACACTGGTTCTGAGTACACGGCGAGTTTGAGAGGTGCTAATGCAAAAGCGAAGGCAAATGCATCACAAGGAATACCAGAATTACTTAGTATTGCAAAAGGAAAGCACTTTAGGGAAAACAATGCGGCAAAACATAAAAGAAATGCAAAATTTGGATGGTATCGGTACGATTCAAGATTTGCGCTTCCTGTATATGGAGATAAGGGTGAAGTTGAAAGATATAATGTGTTTCATGCATCTATGTTAATAAGATGTGCAAAGGATAGAAAAATGTACCTGTATGACATAATAGACATAAAAAAAGAAACGAGCAACTCTCTCAGCTAAAGGCCTACCAGACAAAAAACCCATTTCTTATTGGTATAATATCAAAAAATGTATAGTTTGTCAATTGCGATGATATAATCATTTGTTTCAGTGTAGCGGAATATCTGATTTCGGCTGTCTTTGTCGATGACCAGCAGAATAGTATTGAATATGCTATGAGGACGAGAATATATGGCTGATGCAGGGATTGCTGGACTGCTAAGTATCAGTCATTTCGTGCAACATTCTGCCATAGTAATAAAGTTTATTAAGGAATTGAACTAGAAGTTAATTAATGTATTTGTGTGACATAATAGACATATAAAATGAAGGTGAAAGAATGAAAATGTTTGGATTTACAGGCTTGAAAACCTTGCATGATGATATGAAAAAAAAGAGAGAAGAGAGAGCAATATTTCCATTTGAGTTCAAGGGAAAAAATTTTAGTTGCATTTTCTTGACAGACATAATTCCATATCGATTGTATTTGACAACTTTGGGGATACATTCAGAAGTATTTGAATTGGAAATAGAGAAAGGGTATAACGCCAAATGTTTTATAGATGGTTATAAGGAATTGATAGGTTATCTTGAAATAAAATATGACCCAGCTCATAAATTTGTTCCATATGATTTTTATAAAGTGTTGAATGAAAGAATTCCTGAAAAATTTGCGAAGCGACCAAATTATAAAGATATATTAAAAATTATTCCTAAAAAAAGAGATATAGAGGAAGAAACTAAGATTTATTTTTGTGGTTGGAGAAGGAATGCGGTTGGGCAGAATGTACGGGATAAAAATCTTGAAAAAACAAGAAGTGCCTTTGGAGACGCAAAGGCAGAAATGTGTAAAAGAAAAAATATTAGTTCTTGTTGGACAGATTGTGCCAGCGATGAAGATTTAAAAAAATTGAATGATATAGTTGGAATGTGATTTACAAAAGGTCTACATTTGGGCGGTTTGGAGGCAACAAGATGACGGAAGCAGAAGTGATATTAAGGATTGCACTCTATTATTTAAAAAATCATTTGACGGATGAAGATGTATATGTATCTATTGATGGGGCGCATGTTAAGATTGGTAGTACATGCCATTTTGATATTCAGTTATTTTTAAAGCAAAATGGCTGCATTTATGTGAGCGAAGATTTGGAACGATGGCAAGGGGAGTATAAGGTAATGGGAAGTGAACACAATCTCATAATCAGTTCGACACCAGGAGTTGGGGATGTCAAAGTTCATCTTGAAGAAGGAAAAGAATTACTTATCGAGGCAAAGAAGGGGAAAACAAATAAATCTGGACAGGAATATGTACTTATGCGAGAAGCAATTGGACAATTAATGACCAGTGATAAGTGGACGAAATCTACGATTCCTGTTGTCGCTGTTCCATATTCGGAAAAGAGTTACGAACTAGCAGAAAGGTGGAGTAAGGTGGCCCAGATAAGAAGAATAGGCATTGGATTTATGTTGGTAAGGGAAGATGGTGTGATAGAATGGGTAGGCTACAACCGTTGATGATTGAGCTAATCCGCCCTTATGTCAAACATATATTCCGTTTTCGATGACCAACCCGAACTTGTCTGATTATTATATCTATAATGCGCTGTTTTATTTATGCAAAATCATGAATAGCAAAGAAAGAAAATCTCTTTGCCAAAGCGTTCCCCCGGGAGTATAATAAAATTATATTTTACGTAAGGAGGATGCTTATGAAAGCCAGAGTAAGAAAAAGAATTGCCATGTGTTTGGCGTTTTCCCTTATTTTGTCTTTATGTCTGCAGGGAGAAGCCGGTGCGAAAAGCAAGAAAGCAGGATTAAAGATCAGTACGGCAAAGGTTACCTTGCAGGCGGGACAGAAAAAAACGGTTACATTTTCGGGGAAAAATAAATCGAAAATATCCAAAATTTCTATTCAGAAAAAGTACAATAAGAAGGTAGCAAAAGTATCTGTAAAGAAGAAAAAAATATATGTTACCGGAAAGAAAAAAGGCCAGACAAAAATCAGGGTGCTGGTTAAATTTAAAAAACATTCCAAATTAAAAGCAAAGAAGTTTGTGATTAAAGTGAATGTTCAAAAGAAAAAGCAGAAGTCTGCCGCAAAGACCAATGTGAAAACGCAGACGGTAAACAAAAAGCCGGTGGTTACTCAAAAACCGGCGACATCCGGTACCGGCAGCACGGTCAACAGCGGATCAAGTGTTGATAAAAAGATAACCAGGAGTGAATGGGTAAGTATTTTATGCAAAAAACTGGATATAGACACATCCGGGATTAATCTGGCATCGACAGATCTGGATTATGCAGACATTTCAGATGATAAAAATGCAGTGCAAATTGAGGCTGCTCACAAGTACGGTCTGCTTCCGGAGGAAGGTGACAGCCAGGATGTGCCATGTTTTAACCCACAGGAAACGGTAACCCGTGAGTATATGGCGTATACGCTGTCAAAGGCTCTGGGATTTGAATATAGTGGAGAACCGGATGACTGTGAGGATCTGGATGAGTCCGTTTATCAGGATGAAGTGGCCAATATTATAAAAGCCAAAGTCATGAAACTGCATAATGATAAATTCAATCCGAAACAGGCCATAACAAAGGATGATGTGGAATTTGCGGAAGAAAAGATTGACGAGTGGACAGCTTCCACAGATTTATCCGATGCGAAGGAATATGATCACTCTGTTTACCAGGAGGATGTAAAGGATTATTCAGATTGCACGGAATATTCTCTTGAAAAAAATAATTCCAGTGATTTAACACTGAAAGGCAGCGACCTGAAAAATTATGATATAGAAGAGAAAGATATCATTGTTTTGGGAAAAAATGATGCACATCCAAACGGAGTGGCCGTTGAGATCGTAGAAGCCAACGAGGATGGCAGTTTTTCCTGCAAAGATCCTAACATTGAGGATGTCTATTCTCAAATAGATACGCTGGGACAAGGAGAAATAGACTACGAAGATGCCAAGGCAGCCAGTGATGATATATCGCTGAAGTATGAAGTAAACGAGGATACTTCCGTTCAAAAGAAACAGAAGACGGAATCGAAGAAAAAGGTGGGAGGATCCTTCGAGCCTAAAGATGTGAAATTTATCTTTGATATGGGCAAGGGAAAAAAGATCACAGACAACTTGAAACTGCAGGGAAAAGTTACGGTGTCGATACCGGAAATAACAGCGCTGCTGGATGCGGATGTGAGTCTTAGAAAGGGAGTCTCAATTGATGAAATGACCCTTTCCATGCGTGAGAAAGTGGATATAGCAGGGGGACTTTACTGGACCGTTGCCGAGACAGGACAATCACTGCAGAATGGCAGTCATGAAAATGATTTTCGGAGCATTTGGACAAAAGCAGAAGGGGCTAATTTTGAGTTCGGAAGAATAGAATTGGGAAGTATTCCGATTGATGTGGCATATGGTTTCGGAATCAATCTTAAACTTTTTGCGGAAGTTTCCATGAAGGGTGAGGTCTCCATAACCTACTCAATGAATGCCATGGAGGGAATCCAATATAAGGATGACACCTTCAGAATTCTGAAAGATTATTCAGATACACTGTCGTTGTTCGAAGTATCCGGAAGTGGTTATGTACAGATCGGTGTTGCGGCAGATGTAGCGTGGATGGAGATTTTTGACATAGTTGGCGTGACATTCCAGGTAGGACCTGCATTTAATGCAAAAATAACACCCCATGCCCTTGCGACGGATCCTTTGATCTGTGCCAATGCATCGTTTTATCTGGGGGCAAAATTAACGCTGGATAAGGAAACCATCCTGGGAGAACTTCTAAAGGACAAGCATAATCTGTCGCTTCAGTGTGAGTTGTTGAAGGATGATTCAAAGAATCCGCTCAGATTGAATTTCCATATGGAGAATTTTAAACGAGTGCAAAAATGTACTTATGGAGCCGGAACCATTGAAGGAGCTGTAGTGGATTCTGCCAGCAGAAAGCCGATCAAGAGCGCCATGGCTCAGATCTATATGAAGGGCAAAGATGGAGCTGACTTGCTGATCCGTACAGTATATACAGACGCTGACGGAAGATACAAAGTTGACAATCTTGCAGATGGTACATACTGTATAGTGATAACAGCAACAAATTATAAGCAATGTAGTTTTGATGATGTGAAGATCGTTCACAGTACCGTAATGACAGCAGATGTGGCTGAAATGGTAAAAAGAGATGATTCCACAGGAATGCTCCGGTTTAAAATTGTTTCTGCTGTAACGGGAGAAGAATTGAAAGATTGGAATTACAACATCCGTTCAATCAATACAGTATATGATATGGAAGATATTACCGGTACATCCGGCAATGGAATTTTTGAGAGAGAAGTTGCCTGCGGAAATTACCAGGTGACCATTTCGAAAAAAGATTATATAACAGCCAGCCAGGTTGTGAATGTTGCCTATAAAAAGGACAATACGGTTGTAATTGCTGTTTCACCTTGTCTGGAGTCCATTGACAGTTCGGAAGATATCCGGTTTGTTTTAACCTGGGGCGAAGAGCCAATGGATCTGGATTCTCATGTGTTCATAAAGAATAAAGACCAGCAGGTTGTGGGAAGAGTGTACTTTGACAGTGACGAGTATGAGGACGAAAATACAAGTGTCAATCTGGATGTGGATGACAGAGACAGTTACGGTCCAGAGACGATAACCATTGCCAAAGCAAGCAATGATTATACATACAGTTACTATGTGTATGACTACACAAATGAGGATTGTGAAGGGGTAAAAGAACTTTCGTTATCGTCTGCTAAGGTTTCTGTGTATGCAGGAGAGAAATTGTTATATGCATTTAATGTACCGTATAACAGAAACGCAACAGCGTGGAAGGTGTTCGATTACAATCCGTCAACCGGACAGTTAGTCATCCATAATCAATTAGGGGATTCCGACTGCGGTAAAGAATTTGGAAAAGATATACAATGGGCTGAATGATGCTAGAAAACAATAACCATAGGGGAGGGTGATCTATGACAGTGAATGTATCCAGAAAAACAATGATTTGCGTAACGATCTTGGTCGCTTTGATTATTTTAGTTATATTGTTACGAATCGGTATGTGTCTGTACAATACAAGAGATTACAAAAAGGTGCAAGCTACGGTAGAATCTATTGATCAGGAATATGGCGAGTATTCGTCGGAAGGAACATCGATTGTACATGTCATATCCTTTTCGTACACGGTAGATGGCACAGAGTATGAAAATTGCTACAAACAATTAACTAAAATAGGATATGCGGAGGGAAAACAGATTACGGTTTATTACGACCCGGAAGATCCCGGTAAAGTCCGTCCAACTATGAGGAGCGAGGAAATTGTGCTTTTGGGTACATTCTTTATTTTGATCATGGCATTGATCTTAACAAAAAAAGCGCCAATCAGCACCTGACATATACGGAGGAGAAGCTGTGCTGTGTATGTTTATGCGCAAAACGGCGTCCGGAAAAAAGTGAAGATTACGGTTAAATAACTGCCCCGGAAAGGCAGGATTCAAAGGAGCCCTCAGGGTAATGTCACTAAGTTCGTCATGACATTGTCCCTGGGGTTCTTTTTTGATATAAGTTTTTCTTATACCCAACAAAAGATAAAACGAATTTTACAAAATACCAGGGGCGTAGTACACTATAAACAGTTAAAACATACAAATCTAGTAGGAAAAGTATTAAAAGGAGGACGATGCACATGGCTAAATGGGATAATTTACTTTTATTTAAGAAAAATTCTGCGGAGGATTATCTGAAGACGGCGCAGAATGTGGCGGCCTGGCTCAAGAAATACGAAGTCAAAAAGCCGGTAGGAAAAAGCTGGGAGATCCGCAGCGGAGCAGGATCGGATGAAGGGGATGACCTGGCAAGCAAAATGACCGACCGAAGCATCTACTCCGGAGCGGCAGGCATTGGCTTTTTCTACATACAGCTTTATGAGGCAACCGATGATAAACAGTATCTGGATGAAGCCGTAGAAGCGGCGGAGTATCTGCTGGGAACCTTCCAAAAGGAACTGGGTGTAAAACCCGGGATCCATGGAGGAATTACCGGAGAGGGATTTTTCGCTGAGACGCTGTATCAGAAAACAGGGGAGCAGAAATACCGCGATTACGCCATTCAAGTAGGAGATGTGGCTTACGAGACGGCTGTGAAAGAAGATGGAAAGATCCACTGGGACAATCTGGTAGATTATATGGGAGATGGAAGTACAGCTGTTTACTGGCTGCAGCTGGCAGAGATCACCGGAGATCAAAAATACGTTACCTACGCCAAAGAATTGATCGACTATATACTGACCTTCAAAAAGGATCTGCCGGATGGCACATCCTACTGGCGGTTTTTTGATATTCATGATTACTTTCCGGAGCTTCCGGCAGGAGGGATTCTTCCAAATTTCGCCCATGGAACCGCCGGTATCGTATATCTGCTTACTAAATATTATGAAGCGTCGAAAGATGGATCGTATCTGGATATTGCCAAAGCAGGCTTTGAATTTTTGACCAACATCGCCATTCAAAAAGAGGACGGTGCTATCGTGCCTTACTTGTATTTGCCGGATTCAGACGAACCGTGGGATGTCTTTTATTTAAGTATCTGCCACGGCCCGGTGGGAGACGCCATTGTGGCAAAAGAACTGTATCAGGCCACGGGAGACAAACAATATCTGGATTTCTACAAAAAACTTTCCAATGCCCTGGAAGCAGCCGGTGTCACTTACAAACGGTCACCGGGTTACTGGAACGACTGCATCTGCTGCGGATCCGCTGGTGTATTTTTGCACTTTGTGGACGGATACAGGCTGACAGGAGAAAAAAGGTATCAGCAGCTGGCAGAAAAAGTGGCAGACAAGCTGATCGGAGACGCCTATAAAAATGCAGAGGGAACCAGATGGTATGGTGCCTGGACCCGCGTGATCCCATGGAATGTGGATGCGTACACCGGCTTGTATATGGGAAGTGCCGGAGGTGCCAGCGCGTTATTGTCCCTGTATGGAACTTTGACAGGCAAAGAGATCACACCAATTTTTGAATTTTAATATGGATAAAAACGAAGAAGATTTGAGACAGACGGAGGTAGAACATGAGTAATATACATAAAAGCATAGCAGAATTAGTAGGACATACACCATTACTGGAACTGGTAAACTACGAGGAAAAAAATCAGCTGAAAGCAAAGATCCTCGGTAAGCTGGAATATTTCAATCCATCTGGCAGCGTAAAGGACAGAGCGGCGCTGGAAATGTTGGAGGCAGCAGAGGCGTCCGGTGAGTTGAAGCCGGGACAGACTGTGATCGAGACCACCAGCGGTAACACAGGAATCGCCCTGGCAGCTTTTTGTGCAGCGAAAAAGCACCCGCTGATCATTTACATGGAGCCGGGATGTACACCGGAGCGGATCCAGATCATGAAAGCCTATGGCACCGATGTCCGGGGCATTATGGAAATACCGGGGGCAGAGCAGATTTTGAAAGAGTATGGTTTTGACCCGGTGCGTCTGATGGATTCGGTGAAAAATTTTGCCAAAGAGCAGGATTACTTCTATGTGGCTCAGCTGTTTAATGAGAACAATCCGGGGGCACATTACAAGACTACCGGACCGGAGCTGGTAGAAGACACGGATGGCAGGATCGATATAGCAGTCATGTTAGCCGGTACGGCAGGAACGCTGGCCGGTGTGGGATCGTACTTGCAGGAGCATGTGCCGGGAGTACAGATCGTAGGAGTACAGCCGACACCGGATTCCCTTTCCTTTGTACCGGATGCCAAGGCGACCATCGACGGCGTTGTGATTTTTGACAAGCCAACAGGCTGCACCCATCCATTTGTGGTACGCCGGAATTTCAAATACGACGAAGTTATCAATGTAAAGGGAGAGGATGCTTACGCCACAGCCAGAGAGGTGGCAGCGTCGGATGGTGTATTCCTGGGAGCGTCGGCGGCTGCGGCACTGACAGCGGCCAAAGAACTGGCACTCCGCCCGGAAAACGAGGGAAAAAATATTGTGGCTATTCTGGCGGACAACGGAATGAAATACCTTTCTACCAATATGTATAAATAAGAAAAAAGGGGAGAAATACATGAGGTTTGAGAAGAACCCGGCACCCTGGATATCTTTGTAAACAATGCAGGAATTTCCGGCCGCTGTGAACCGGTGGCAGGGCTGAAAGGATGCCGTGCTGTTCGTCTCCGGGGAAGAAGGATCTTTTATCAATGGTGCCAGTCTGGTAGTAGACGGCGGCATGTCCTGTAACTAATCTTTACTTATATAGCGGTGGATGATTTCGTTAATGGCGGCATCATTCCGGAAGGACCGCACAATCGTTAAAAAGCCCTGGGTGGTGGCCAGTTTGAACCGGTATGTTTCATAATATTTATGAAGCATTTGGAAAAACATGTCATCACCCATTTTTTGCCATAATTCGTATAAAAACAATTTTCCGCCTTCATAAACACATTCCGAATAAGTATTGCTCCTTTTTTGGTAGGCCGACAGGTCATAGTTAATAGGGAGAGAACGGGCGGTCTGGGGCAGAACCACATCATTCATCCAATGGAAAAATTGTTTTTTGGATGAAAACTGGTTTTTCCACACAGTGCGCTGCCACGTCCTGTCTGCGTAATAAGGGAACAGGATCCCCTCACAAAATTCACTGATGCCCTCATCCAGCCATGGTTCTTTGTAGGAGTCGTTTCCTACGGCGGCGTAGAACCACTGATGGGCAATCTCGTGAGGAACATGGGCGTTCAGGTCGGAAAAATCGTTTTTGGCAATGTGGCTGTAATCTTTTACATCCGGCATACCGATGAGGCACAATCCCGGGTATTCCATGGCACTGTCCATGAAGCCGTGTACCAGAGTCAGTTGGGGAAAAGGATAGGTCCCTATTTTCTCAGAAAAAAGTTCTACTGCCTCTTTGGCAAGATCCAGAGAATACTGGTAGTAGGCCTTATTGGCCTTATAATCCAGACCGTAGCAGGAGATGGTGATGTCCCCGGCTTTTTCTTCCAGTTTGCAAAAAGAATCGGATAAAATGACGGCAAATTCCCTCAGATTTTTGCCGGTAATATGGGTTCCCTCTGAAACTTTTTCCGAAGTTCCGGTTGCCGCAGCGGTGAAGGATGCCGGGTGGGATAGCCAGACATCATAGTCGGCGATTTCGGTGATGTAAGATTCGCAGTTGTCACCCATGTAGGGATTTTCGTTCCATGCCCCTTTTTGGTAGAGAGAGACCCCCGGAAAACAGAAGGTAAGCTGGTAAAGCTGCTTGTTGTCGTGGATGGTATAGCCGAATCGATCTGCTTTTTGGGGAATCTTGGTGCGGAAGGAAAAAGTCAGTTCCGTCTGGCTGCCCGGTGCCAGTAAAACTTGGTCTCCGGCGGAGGCATACAGGATGGAACCATCTCCTTTAGTGTCCAGAGTAAGGGGTGTGTTACCTATGCGCACATCCCATAACCGGGTGTTTTTTCGCTGTTTTTTGGGCAGGATAGACGAGGACCAGTTTCGCAGGCACACTGTTTTCAGGGAATCTTTCGTGTTGTTTTGGATCGTGGCACAGATTGTTCCGGAAAGTATTTTCTTCTCCGTGTCCAGAGATACACGGCAGGTGTAGCGGCTGGCATATGCCTTGCCGGAATCTGCCCAGATGCTCTGGCCTGTGGCAGGAGAGGCGGAAACTGAGGAATAGGTGGAGACAGAGGCAGTGGTGGTGCCGGGGGCTGTAGGTTTCGGGCGGGACCATAGGATTTTCCCGGCCGGGATCAAAAGGATCAGCAGTAAAACAATAGCGGTGCATGTAATTTTTGTCTTCATAAGAAACCTCCTGTTATGTTATGGAATGTCTATGGAAAAGCTGGACTCACAGTAGAGTTTTGCTTTTTTTCTCGTTTTGGCATTTAGCAGATCCATGCGGTGGGGGAAACTGCCATCGGCGGTGTAGATGTATAGTTTTGATATGTTTTTCCCTTTTCTTGCGTACAGACTGCGGTTCAGAGGTCCGCTGCCATCCCCGATTTCTTCAAAGGAGACAGGCTGGCCATCCTGATCGAACAAGGCGATCTGGCTTGTGTCAGAAGTCTTTTCTCTGCTGAAAACCACAATCTGATATGGGGAAAGAAAGATCTTTTCTATTGTTAAGTGGGAATTTACTTTTTTCCCTACATACACTTCCTGACAGGAGTCCGATGGGGCGGAATAAGGAATAGTAAGATCCCATTTTCCGGAAATCTCTGTGTCGTTTTCCAAATAAAGTCTGGTAATATGAATCTTTACAAAACCACCCTCTTTTGTAATATCAGATTGATCCAGTTTCATGATGCCGGCGTAGGTGTGGCGGTTCTCTGCTTTGCCGTCCAGGATAATGTCATAGTCCTCTTTCCCGGCGTCCCGGTTAAAGCCGAACTGGGTTTTCATGCAGACAGGAGCATCGGAAAAAACAGCCTCATCCGCCTGGGCCCGGAGGGTGATATAGACAGAAAATCCATCAAAGCAGACTTCGGATGCGCTGAGGTGCACACCGCCGGAAGAAACTGACAGCCGGGAATTTTCCCCGGGAGAAAGGGGCGTCGCGTGACGATAAGACCCGGAGTATATGGTGTGTTTTTCCACCAGAGAAAAAATGCTCTGAAGTACGGGAAAACGGCTGGCAAAAGAGGGAGTCACCGATACAAACAGGCAACACAAAAGTAAAACAGAGGCGAGGACGGCGGCACCACGCCATGTATATCGGTGAACCGGCAGCGACGCGGGATAATCAGGAAGGTGTGCCAGTGTGACCTCTGTTTTTTCTTTTACAGAGGGGGGGAGAGGTCTGTTATTTGCGTATTTTTTCATTTTGTGTTTAAATGTGTTCATAAAAGCTCCTTTCTTGATGGATCATGAATTGGAAGAAATATATTGCTTTAAAACTTTTCTGGCTGTGTGCAGCCGGTTTTTCACGGCACTTGGCGTTATGTCCAAAATATCTGCGATTTCGTGTATTTTGAATTGCTGGGCATAATAAAGTTCCACCACGATGCGCTGGTTGTCGGTCAACTGCTGCATCATTTCCTGCCATTCCATCCGAGCGGCAGGATCCGGCGAGATGGAACTGAATGTGCCCTCGTTCAAGTCCGTGGTCCGGCTGCGCTGACTGTAAAGCCGGTTGCATCGGTTGATCAGGATGCGGGTTATCCAAGTTTTAAAATATCTGGCATGGCGGAGGGTGTCGATCTTTTCCCAGCAGATCAGGATGGTGTCCTGCATGGCGTCGGCTGCGTCTTCGTTATTTTTTAATATCGCGTAAGCAATCTGATACATAGATTCACGGTACAGGCCGATCAATGTAACAAATGCGTCTTTATCGCGTTTTTGGGCTTGCAAGACGAGTCTTGTATTCATATGTAAGGATCCTTTCAATTTTGTACATGAAATTAAAACATATATACATTAGATAATCAAGAAGGGGATTTGGTTAGATATAACTTGATCCCAATTATAAAAGTTATAAAAGTTGCATTTTTCCCGGGAAAAAGTTATACTGGATGAGTGAAAGAGTATGGAGGTACAACGAATGAGAAAAAGTACTAAACATAAAATCCTTTTCTTTTTCCTTGTGCTGATCGGGTTGATAGCAGGATACACGGCACTGTATATCAGTGTTTCCCGGTTCAATGAGAAAGAAAGAACCATGCCTGTTTTATCCTCCCAGACAGAAACGAAGGGGAAAGATGAGAGTGTTGCCATTAAGCCAAGGGGCGGAAGTACCGATTCCTGGGTAAAAAAGGTGGCAGCCGCATCCGGTGGGGAAGATGTCTACCAAGGCGCCATTTACGATGTGGTAGTACAAAATCACAGTTCTTATGAGATGACAGACTGGAACTTGAAAGTAGAGGCTCCAGAGGACTGTTATATAAATAATGCATGGTGCGGCAAGGTGGAAATCCATCAGCATACAAAGACGACGGAAAAGGTTCAGACCCTGGACCTTCGGACCTGTGAAGAGCAGGGGATTACATACAAGATAGATGTCCAGCAAATGGATTCAGATCTGATGATTCCGCTGGATGCAGGAGATTATTTTATTTATTATCCAAGTGCTGCGGCCAAGGAGGAAAAACTGCCTGAGTCGGTTTCCGGAACGGCGGATGCGCCGGAGATAAAGGTTGGATTTATTGCCTATTATGCCGGGGATAAAAAGGAAGAGGGATTGACCTTTTCTTCTGGTGTATTAACATATCATCTTCATGAAACGGCGACGGATATTCCGGCAGCCGGAGTTTTGTTTGGCATTACGGTTTTGTGGATGCTGGGGATCATTGTATGTGTCATGGTAGAGATCAAGACCAGACAGCTTGTAAAAGAGGCTGAGAATAACGCCCGGATCATCAAACAGTCTATGTCTGCTTTTATGGGATTTATCGATGCCAAGGATTCCAGCACCAACGGCCACTCCAAGCGTGTGGCGGTGTATGCGAAAAAACTGGCGCAAAAGTATGGTCTGTCCAAAGAAGAGGTTCAGAACATATTTTATATGGGTCTGATGCACGACTGCGGCAAGATCCGAGTTCCGGATTCAATTCTGTGTAAAAAGGGAAAACTTACGGATGAGGAATTTGGTATTATGAAGACTCATACGACGGAGGGAGCCAAACTTCTGAGTGGTTTTACTTCCATACCACAGATTCGGGAGGCGGTGCTTTATCATCATGAACGATATGATGGAAGAGGTTATCCGGAAGGTTTGAAGGGAGAAGAGATCCCGTTAGTGGCAAGGATTTTGTGTGTGGCAGATTCCTTTGACGCCATGAACAGCAACCGGTGTTACAGAGATCGTCTGACTAAGGAGCAGATTCTGGAACAGCTTCGGAGCAACCGTGGAACCCAGTTTGACCCGGAGATAGTGGACTGTATGCTGGAACTGATTGATTCCGGTGAGATTACTTTTCATGCCGAAGAGACTTAATGATGTGAGACAAAGGAGAAGAAAATGATTTCCATTACGGAGTGGTTGTTTCTGTTTTTAATTTATTCTTTTGCCGGCTGGATCCTGGAGACGGTTTTAGGAACCATACAGCAGAAGAGATTTACAAATAGAGGCTTGGTAACAGGCCCTTTTTGTGTTATATACGGATTTACGGCGGTGTTGATGTCGTTTGTACTGAAGGAACTGACAGGCTTCTGGCTGTTTTTATTCTCCATGGTGCTTGCCACCGTCATTGAGTGGACGGCGGGGCATCTGATCGAGCGCTTTTTTGGAGAGCGGTGGTGGGATTATTCCCAGGTAAAAAAGAATCTGGACGGGTATGTCTGCCTGCCTGCGTCTCTTGTATGGGGAGCGTTAGGTTTTGTGGTTGTGCGCTGGGGAAATGGACTGCTCATGTCTCTGATCCGGCTGATCCCATCAGTTTTGAAGACAATACTTGTGCTGGCAATCGCAGGATGCCTGATTATCGATATGGCTGCATCGGCTGTTCTTTTGTGGGGAAAATCGGTACATCCTGACAAATGGGAAAAAACGAATAATGAGTTTGAGCATATTAGCAGACGGCTGAGAAACTGGATCACAGAGCGGATGCAGAGGCGTATCCACAAGGCCTATCCCAAGGCTAGAAAGGTGGAGAAACAGCCGAAGAACAAGACGGTTTTTGCCTATGGATGCAGTTTTTATAAAATTCTGTGGATCTTTTTCATTGGGGCTTTTTTGGGGGATATTACGGAGACGATCTTCTGCCGGCTGACGGATGGTGTGTGGATGAGCCGCAGCAGTGTAGTGTGGGGACCCTTCAGCATTGTGTGGGGCCTGGGAGCGGCGTTTCTGACGGTGCTTTTGTATAAGTACAGAGACAGAGACCGTTTTTTCCTGTTTGCTGTGGGGACGCTGCTGGGAGGCGTGTATGAATATTTTTGCAGTGTTTTTACAGAGATTGTCTTTGGCAAGGTGTTCTGGGATTACAGTGATATTCCGTTTAACATAGGTGGACGGGTAAATCTTTTGTACTGCTTTTTCTGGGGCGTAGCGGTGGTTGTGTGGTTCCATTATGTGTATCCGCCTATTTCCCGCTGGATTGAAAAGATCCCGAAAAAGGCGGGAACAGCAGCCAGCTGGTGCCTGATCCTGTTTATGTGCTGCAATGTGGTGATGTCTTGCATGGCACTGGTGCGGTACGAAAAACGGTCCGTGGATCCGACGCCCCACAATGCCGTGGAGACATGGCTGGATGAGCATTATGGGGACGGAAGGATGGAGAAGATCTATCCGAATGCCAAGAAGGCGTAGGGCGGTTGAAGTTACCTGATAATTTCCGTTCTTTCCGAGATGATTTTTTTAAGCGTTCATTCAGCTCGTCAGGGAGCAGTGATTCATCACACATTTCCAGCCACCGTGGAGTGAGTCTGACAAGGCTTTGGATGAGTTTGGATGCTGTCGGACGAGATATGCCGCAGGTGTCAGCAAATTTTAGAAAATCATTTTTGCGGAGGTTCATTTTCTTGCCGTTCATAGCCAGAGCAAATTGTTCTTTGTCGGTAGGCATATTGGCATTTACAGGAAGCAGATCATAGGCAGGAGAAAGTGCATATTCTCCTGAACTCTCGGCGGTTTCAAGCAGTGAAAAATTTTTCAAGTGCATATCGGAATTGCCGACAATAAAACAGAAAACCAGCCTTATATAAAATTCCGTCATATCAATACCGACTCTGGATGAATACAGTCATTTATTTTTCTTCTTTCCGGCAACGGCCTGAGCGTTAAACATTGCAAGTGCCATATTAACTTTGTCCATACGAACGGTCTCTTTGCCTTGTTCAAGTTCACGTACAAATCGAAGTCCCAGCCCTGAACGCAAAGCAAATTGTTCCTGCGTCAAGCCAGCCGCTTTTCTATTTTCCTTAACAAATTCCGCAATCGGGTTCATTCGTTTACTCCTTATAATTTAAAATTATGGTTATTTTATACCCTTTCGGGTGCTGTGTCAGCGAATGAAATAAAAAATAATCCCGTTCGGGTATAATTGAAGCGTTGATAAGGAGGAAGATGAAGGGTTTGAATGTGAAGAAAGTACAGGAAATGTTCAAACGATGGAGATTCCGTCTGAGTGACATTGAGTATGGCGTGGATGTTGTGTATACTGGAAGGGTACTTAAACGCTCCAACCCAACAAGAGAAGGATTATTTTGAAGGTAATCAAGTTGATCGCAGAATCAATAAAATAAATGTTGAAAAACGGACTTAATTGGGTATAATGTAGGTAGAAGGTGATGCACAGCCTAATAAATGAGCGAGTTATAAGTGGGTGATGCACAGCCCGTAAATGAGCGAGTTAACAGATGGGGCATATTATAATATTATAATATGCCCCCTATTTTTTTGGGAGGATAAAGGTGAGAGGTTTAAAATTATACGAAGTAAATCCAAATTATATAAAGTATTTGGCACAGTATCAGGAACATATATTTATATCTGACGGGGATAAAGCAAGTCGCAAATACATAGGGATTTTATTACAGATAAATGATATAAAATATTTTGCTCCTTTGTCTTCGTTTAAAGTAAAGCATAAAAAAATGAAGGAGTCTGTGGATTTTATTAAAATACATAATTATGCGGTTATCAATTTAAATAATATGATTCCTGTTCCTGAAGGGGAGTATTCGTTGGTTGATGTTAATGGGACGAAAGATCAGCAATATAGATATTTGATGCAGGCCGAAAGCCGGGAAATCAATCGTCAAAAAAACAGAATAATGAAAAACGCAGACATTGTATATAAGCATAAATTGCGTAATGGAAATTCTACTCCTCTTGCAAAGAGGACAAATAATTTCGTGGAGTTAGAGAAAAGATATAGAATCTATTATAGATGATTATATTGTGTAGGTAAGATTAAGAAAAGAAATCGAAGTCCGAGTCCCGAACGCAAAGCAAATTGTTCCTGCGTCAAGTCGGTTAAATGAAAAAGTAAATTCTAGCTAGAAATCAAATAAACAATAATTGGGTTGAAAAAGGACATAATTATGGTATAATTAGGCCATAAACAAGGAGGTGTATATTATGCCACAAATAATTCCAATTAAAGATTTGAAGAATACAGCAGAGATATCTGATATGTGCCATAAGACAGAGGAGCCAATTTATGTTACTAAAAATGGCTATGGTGATATGGTAATTATGAGCATGGAGATTTATGAGTCAACAATGAGACGGATTGCCATGTACAGAGATATAGAGATATCTGAAAAGCAGATAGAGACGGGACAGGTAAAAGATGCCAGAACAGCACTTAGAGAAACTAGGGCAAAGTATAGCTTATAAATTAAATATTACAGAGCGTGCCGATGAATTGCTTGATAATCTTGTGTATCATTTAATATATCGATTAAAGAATAAACAGGCAGCAACGCATTTGCTAGATTGTATTGATGTGATCTATGATAGATTGGAGGTAAATCCTTTTCAATTTGCAGAATGCAGAGATTCATATCTCGCAAACAAAGGGTATAGAGAAGCAGTTGTGCTACAGATGGATTATATTATAATTTTTGATGTGAGAGATGATGTTGCAAATGTAGTTGGTATTTTCCACCAGTTAGAAAATTATCAAAATAAATTGTAATATGCCTGGGGGAGATTAGAGTCAGGCTACAGTTTGAGAGAAGTGAAAAGTAAACTGCACCATTCGCCATCACTGCGTGATGCCTCATGGACGGCTGTCGCCGTATATCAAAAAAAATCTGTACACTCATTTTTAGGGTAGGGAAACCGGAATTTAGAATTTTACTTTACGTTTTTTAAATATTGCAAGTGCCGTATTTACTTTGTCCATACGAACGGTTTCTTTGCCTTGTTTAAGTTCTTACACAAATTATAGTTATTTTATACCCTTTCAGGTGCAATTGAGGCTTTGATGCAGAGAAAGATGCAGGAAATGCTCAAACGACGGATATTTCGTCTGAGTGACATTGAGTATGGCGTGGATGTTGTGTATACTGGCTGTATACTTGAAGGGTACTTATGGTGACGTGAAAACATGTGCGTTGTTATAATGATGTATTGACGAATGAAGATTGAACGAATATAATAGTTCAAAAGGAGTGTGAAACGAATGGCAAATACAAATATAACAATGCGAATTGATGAAACATTAAAGGCACAATTACAAGAGTTATTGTCAAATTTAGGAATGGACATGACGACTTTTTTTACGATGGCTGCTAAACAGGCGGTCAGGGAACAGGCGTTACCATTCCGTCCTGATATGAATGTGGGAAAATATGGACTGGAAGCATATAAACTTGCGATACAAAATACGAAATATGATAAACAGGGGCGGGCAACTATATCGTCAGATGATGAATGGGCAGATGAATCAGAGTGGGATGATGTGTATGAGCAAGTGAAAAAAGGAAAGGGGTAATGTTATTGAACAAAGGCGAGGTATGTTTGTGGAGTTCCCGTTGGAGGAGAATCCAAACAGGATTTTGAATAGACCGGTAGTTGTTTTGGATAAGAATTTATTGGGAGTTTTATCTGTGAAGATTACTAAGCACAAGGCAAGGAAAGAGGATCCATATGATATACCGATTATTTACTGGGAAGAGGCAAGTTTGAGACTGGCTTCAACTGCGAGAGTTTCAAAAGTTACTCTTCTTACAAAAGATAGTTTTATATTCAAAATTGGTGATTTGCATAAAGATGATTTAATTCAAATAGAGAAAATGTATGAAAAGTTTTTGCGTGATAATGGTGCAGTTTAGCGGAGTTATTCGCATTGAACTTTCCGCTGCTATTAACGCCCTGCACCATTCGTCATCACTGCGTGATGCCTCATGGACGGCTGTCGCCGTATATCAAAAAGAACCTGCACACTCATATGAGAGCAAGCTCTCAATGGTGCTGCGCCGAGCCCATTCGTCGCCACTGCGGGCTCCTCATGGAGGGCTGTCGCCCAATAAGTCTAAAAAGAAAAAATAGCAGCGAAAAGTGAACTTTCCGCTGCTATTTTTCTTTTTATCCTTGCTCGGCTTGTAGCTTAACCAAAGTATCTCTTCAGCAGGCCTTCGAATGCTTTGCCGTGGCGGGCTTCGTCTCTTGCCATTTCATGCACGGTGTCATGGATTGCATCCAGATTGGCTGCTTTTGCACGTTTTGCAAGATCCATTTTTCCGGCGGTTGCACCGCATTCTGCTTCTACACGCATTTCCAGGTTTTTCTTGGTTGAGTCTGTTACGACTTCGCCCAGAAGTTCTGCAAATTTTGCTGCGTGTTCTGCTTCTTCATAAGCTGCTTTTTCCCAGTAAAGTCCAATCTCCGGATAGCCTTCTCTGTGAGCAACTCTTGCCATAGCCAGGTACATTCCTACTTCGGAACATTCTCCTTCAAAGTTAGCACGAAGATCTGCTACGATATCCTCGCTGACACCTTTAGCTACGCCTACTACATGTTCTGCGGCCCATTCTCTGTCACCGCTCATTTCTGTAAATTTCTCTGCCGGTGCCTTACACTGTGGGCACTGTGCTGGTGGTTCGTCTCCTTCGTGTACATATCCACATACGCTGCAAACATACTTCTTCATAGTTTTGTCTCCTTTACTTTTTCATTTTTTTAATTTTAAACAATCACCACAAGTTCCGTAAAAATAAATCTCGTGACCCAGGATCTCTCCCGGAAAGTTCTCGCCTGCCAGCTGGTCGATGGAGTCAATGGAATCCATGTCCAGGTCTATCACGGCACCACACTGCCGGCAGATGAAATGATTGTGTGGTTTCACAGTTCCGTCAAAATGTTCTACGCCATCACCGCATTGAAGCCGCAATACCTGTCCCTGGTTTGCCAAAAGATTCAGATTTCGGTAAACCGTTCCCAGACTGATCTTGGGAAATTCTTCCCGGACTTTCCAATAAACAGCTTCGGCTGTGGGATGACTCTTTGTGCTGTGCAGATAGTCAAGGATTGCTTCCCGCTGTCTGCTGTGTTTTAATCCAGCCATGAGTCAACTCCTTTATTGATAATGATAATCATTACTGTTATTATAATACATGACATATTGACTCTTGTCAATAATTTTTTTCAAAAAGAAATAAAATTATTCACAATCGACTTTTTTTTACATAATCTGATAGCAATAAGGAAAAAAGGAGAATCTATGAATCTCAAGAATAAACCACTTGCCATGGCGTATGTGCCCTGGCAGATGTTTGATGAAGTAATGGATGGATGTGGCGGATTGGCCCATGGAACGATCTTTGAAGAACTGGTTTTTCCCTTTGTAGGATCCCAGGCTGCGTGCCAGTCCAGACGATATTGTGACCTGAATGGACGAAACACTATGGAGAATCGTTCATCCTGTCCGTGCGGAAGGGGGCGGTCTTTCCGATGATGAGTCAGAGTAAGAAGGCCCAGATGAAAATTGTGAGAGAAACCGGGTTTGCCATGTTGGATGCGGCATTGTATCTGGATACTCACCCAAAAGATGAAAAAGCCATGGATTATTTTAATAAATATCAGACTTTATATAGAGAAGCTTGCAAAGAATATGAAGCATGTTATGGTCCGCTGACCCATGAGGGCGTGGACACAAACCAGGGCTGGACCTGGACTCGGGATCCGTGGCCATGGGAAGGAGGGTGTTGAGAATGTGGACTTATGAAAGAAAATTGCAGTATCCGGTTAATATTACCAGACCAAACGCTCAGATGGCAAAAGTCATCATGAGCCAGTTTGGTGGTCCAAATTGTAAAAGGTGATAAGTTATTTTGGCATTGCCTGCAGCAGGGCGGCGCAGCTAGTGTAAGTCTGTCCACGCCACAAAAAGGTTGTTTTGCCATCGGTGAAGTTGGTATCGCTGCCGGAAAAGAATTGAGGATGGATACTTGTGACGGAATCCGGGATGGTAATCTGGGTCAGTGATACACACTCATAAAAAGCCTTTTTTCCTATATAAGTCAAAGTAGAAGGAAGTTTCACGGTACGAAGGCCTTGGCAGTGGTTAAATGTACTGGTAGGAAGAGACCGGATCCCATCTGCAAAACTTACCTGGGTCAAACTCTTGCAGGAATCAAACAGATTCAGCCCGATAGATCGCATGGAAGCAGGAAGTTTCACGGTGGTCAGGGATGAACACTTATAAAAAACTGCGGTACCCAGATAACGAAGTCTGCCTGGCAGAGTTACCTGACGGAGACCGGTGCAGTTATTAAAGGCACCACTTCCGATGAGCCGGATATTTTTAGAAATCACAAGTTTGTGCATTTTTGTTTTCTTTCCCAAACAGTCCGGTGCGATGGCTGTGATTTTGTAAGTTTTCTTCTTATACCGGAAGGAACCGGGAATTTTTACTGTTCCTGAGGTGCGGATGCCGGCTTTTTTTATCTGGGAGGCAGTCAAAACAATACTCTTTGCACCTTTGGATTTTTTAATCCGGATGGTGCAGCGGTACCGGGAAGAACCAACACGGGCCACAAGTTTGGCGGTGCCTGGCTTTTTGGCTGTGATGATCTGTTCTCCGTAATTCACGGCACTATCCAGAGAAATGCATTTTTTTCCGGATGTAACAGACCAGGACACCAGATTGTTGGGATTTTCCTGCAGTACGATAAAAGCCGAGTCCCCGGCTTTTAAAGTCATCCGGCTGGCAGAAAGAGACGGCTTTTCCTTTGCAAATCCAGTCGAACCCATAAAAAGAAGTCCGGACAAAATCCCCCATAATAAAGGTAAAATAAAACGCTTCATAATATGATCTCCTTATATAACATGTGTCGCCCCATATCTGTTGGGGTACCAAAATGATAAAACTAATTTTAGACGAAACGCCAGCATCTTTCAAGATGCCAGTCACAAAAAGTTTGAGCAGGCAAGTGAGCTGGGAAAACTTGCCTATACAACAGATCCATACCAGTCCGTTTAGGATTGTAGTAATGTAACAGAAAAGTTTATGCGGGAAGTGGGTTTTAAGTGCGTCGGTATGAGATGCCTGTATATGCGTCAGCATAGGCATCCATACCGTTACGCACTTAACTAGCGGAAGCGACCCACGGAACGCAAAACTTTTCTGTCACATTACGGAACCTATAAAGAGTGCCATGGATAAGTTCCCATTGACGAACCACCCAAGATTTGTTAGTATTTACCTAACTTTGATGAGGAGGAAAAATTTGCCTGTGTCTGGAAAAACTCTAAAAAAGACAACCCTTGTTGTGGCTTTGATCATCGCATGTTCAGGCGCCAGTGTGGAATGTTACATACCGGCTTATTTTTCGTATGCGAAGGGGATTGACAGGGACCGGGGAATCACTTCCTTCGGAGAAACGGTTACGCGGAAAGAAGACTTCTGCACTGCGGAATTAATGGAGACAGGAAAGACTGCCGGCTCTTTGAGAACTCGCCGGTCCGGTCTTGAGCATAAAAAAGATGTGCGGGCATTTTCCGGTCACGGGGAAATTGTTTTGCCGGAGAAATTCTATGGGACGCTGAAAGTCCGGAACGGACAGTCTGTCAGAACGCCCCTTTCAATCATGGTCTATATTCACAAGGCGGATGGGAAAAAACGCTGTTAAATCCCAATAAATAAAAACAGTGATTCATTCAGGCATGCCAGAGGATGCTTCTTTTGGCGTGTGATCTTATTATAGCAGGAGGTAAAATATGAGAAAGACAAAAATTATCTGTACCATTGGTCCGTCCAGTGAAAATATTGAAACATTGACCAAAATGTGCCAGGAGGGGATGAATGTCGCAAGACTGAATTTTTCCCATGGCAGCCACGAAGAACATCAGAACAAGATCAATCTGGTAAAAGAGGCCAGAGAAAAATTAAATATGCCCATCGCCCTGATGCTTGATACCAAGGGTCCGGAGTACCGGATCAAAACCTTTGAAAACGGAAAAATAGAGTTAAAAGACGGTGATTTTTTCACATTTACGACAGAAGATGTAGTAGGAAATGAGACCATTGTATCTGTAAACTACAAACAGCTGATGCAGAATCTGGAAGTAGGCGATACCATCTTGGTAAACAATGGACTGGTCATCTTTAAGATTGTAGAAATTGATGATAAAAAGGCACGCTGTATCGTCGTTTCAGGCGGCGAGTTAAGCAATCGCAAGAGCATGAATTTCCCGAACCGGGTTATGGCTCAGGATTTTCTCAGCGAAAAGGATCAGTCTGATCTTCTGTTCGGTATTGAAAATCAAGTGGACTTTGTGGCAGCTTCCTTTGTATCCCGAAAAAAAGATGTGGCAGATATGCGCCGTTTCCTGGATGAAAACGGTGGGGCGGATATTGATATCATTGCCAAGATCGAGAACCGTTCCGGCGTGGAAAACATTGAAGAAATCTGTGAGATCGCAGATGGTATTATGATCGCCCGTGGAGATCTGGGCGTGGAGATCCCGGCCATGGAGGTGCCGTCGGTGCAGAAGTACCTGATCAACAAGTGCCGTCTTCTTGGCAAGCGTGTGATCACAGCCACAGAAATGCTGGAATCAATGATCCACAATCCACGGCCAACCAGAGCGGAACTTTCCGATGTGGCAAACGCCGTGTATGACGGTACTTCCGCTGTTATGCTGTCTGGTGAGACGGCAGCCGGTAAATATCCGGTGGAGTCAGTGCGGAACATGGTCCAGACCATTGAATTTACGGAGAAAAGCATTCATTACGACAGACGGTTCAAGGTGGCGGATTTTGCCATTAAGAACAATGTGGATGCCGTGTCCCACGGTACATGCGCCATGGCAGTAGATGTAGGAGCCAAATGTATCGTTGTAAACTCTTTGAGCGGCCGCACTGCTCGTATGGTAAGCCGTTTCCGCTGCCCGGTGGACATTATAGGAATGACCCATTCGGAGAAAGGCTGGAGAAAACTGAACCTCAGCTGGGGGGTAACACCGGTTTTGTGTAAGAAATACGACTCGATTGAAGCCATGTTTGCAGACGATCTGAAGCAGGCAAAAGAGGTGTTCCCATTAAAAGAGGGAGACAATGTAGTTCTTACCGGTGGATTGCTGGACGGAAGTTCCGGTACCACCAACATGATCAAGGTAGAGCGGATCGACGGATAGAGGCGTGGTTTTTACTTGATGAAAAGCGGGAACTATGGTATACTGTATTCTCGAGCATTGCTCGCGATAGAGAACTTTCACTGGGGGTGTATCGTTCTCAGAAAAGAAGTTATTATGTAAAGGAGACAAGGTAAAATGAACAACAAAACAAAAGGTGCTTTACAGATTTTGTTGGTTGTAGTCCTGATTGCTGCGTTCGCATATGTGGCGGTAGCAGGAATTGGCGGCGCACACAAGGGTAAGGCGCAGAACATCCGCTTAGGTTTGGATCTGAAGGGTGGCGTAAGTGTCACTTATCAGGCAAATAAAGCAAATCCGACGGATCAGGAAATGGACGACACAGTATATAAAATGCAGAAGCGTGTTGAAGATGTCAGCACAGAGGCTGCTGTTTATAAAGAAGGATCCAATCGTATCACGATTGATATCCCAGGTGTTAGTAATTCCGCGGAGATCCTTAAAAAACTTGGTAACGCAGGATCTCTTCAGTTTATCATGTACAGTGATCTGAAAGCAAAAAACGGCGGCACATCACCGGCAGAAGGTGATGAGGTTACTTTTGATAAGAAGAATGTCAAATTAGACGGCTCTATGATCAAAGAAGCCAAGGCTGCTACCGAGCAGGATCAGAGTACCGGAGCGACCGAGAATGTCGTAGAAGTTACATTCAACTCCAAAGGTTCTAAGAAATTTGGGGAGATTACAGAGGCGAATGTAGGAAGTCAGATGGCCATCGTATATGATAACAAACTGGTATCTGCACCAACAATTAAAAGTGCTATCACAGAAGGCAAATGTACTATTTCCGGTGGCTTTGAGAAATTTTCAGAGGCAGAGGAACTGGCATCTACTCTTCGTATCGGTGCCCTTCCACTGGAACTGACCAATATCCATGACAATGTAGTAGGTGCTACTCTTGGTAGCGAAGCCCTGAGAACCAGTTTGATCGCCGGTGTGATCGGTCTGATCTTAGTCATCCTGTTTATGATCGTTATGTATCGTCTGCCAGGTGTGGCTTCTTCTATCGCATTGATCTTCTATGTAGGAGCAATGCTTCTGATCCTTAATGGATTGAATGTAACACTGACTCTGCCGGGTATCGCAGGTATTGTGCTGAGTATCGGTATGGCGGTAGATGCCAACTGTATCATCTTCACCCGTATCCGAGAAGAACTGGCAAGTGGAAAGACAGTAGCATCTTCTATCAAGATCGGTTTTTCCAAGGCATTGTCTGCTATTATTGATGGTAACATCACTACTTTGATCGCAGCATTCGTACTGTATCTGAAAGGTTCCGGTACCGTAAAAGGTTTTGCGCAGACACTGGCGATCGGTATTATCCTTTCCATGTTTACAGCTCTTGTTATTACCAGACTGGTAATGGATGCCTTTACTTCTCTGGGACTGACAGATCTGAAACTGTATGGTACACAGAAGACCAGAAAACCAATCGACTTTATCGGAAACTGGAAGAAATATGTGATCATTTCCGGTGCCGTATTTGTAATCTGTATTGTTGGTATTGTTGTAAATGTGAATAAAGGTTCCATGCTGAACTATAGTCTGGACTTTGTAGGTGGTACATCTACTTCTGTATCTCTTCCGGAGAACAAAGCAATTACAGATGCGGATAAAGACACTGCATTGAAAGTTGTAAAAGATAACACAGGAATGGAAGGCGAGCTTTCTACTTCAGATGATAACGGCGTGAAGAAGATCACGATCCGTACAACCAGTCAGACTGAAGATCAGGCAGCTAAGACAAGATCCGAACTGGCAAAAGCATTTTCTGTTGATGAGAAGAAAGTAGAGTCTGAGACCATCAGTGCTTCCGTCAGCAGCGAGATGAAGACCGATGCAGTTGTTGCTACCATCATTGCAGCGATCTGTATGCTGATCTACATCTGGATCCGTTTCCGCAACCTGAGTACAGGTGTCAGCTCCGTATTGGCACTGGTACATGATATCATCGTAGTGTTCACGGTTTATGTGGTAGCAAGTTCTTACATTCAGGTAGGAAGTACATTCATTGCATGTATGCTGACCATCGTAGGTTATTCCATCAACGATACCATCGTTGTATTTGACCGTATCCGTGAGAATAAAAAGAAAGCATCTGCCCGTACACCACTGGCAGAGACTATCAACAAGAGTATTACAGAGACATTGTCTCGTTCCATCAATACTTCTGTAACAACATTTATCATGGTATTTGTACTGGCTATCCTGGGAGTAAACTCTGTTCGTCAGTTTGCGATTCCGATGATCATAGGTATTATTTCCGGATGTTATTCTTCTGTATGTGTAGCATCACCACTGTGGTATGTGCTCTCAGGAAAGGGAGAAAAGAAAGCCCAGAAAGGCGCTACCTATTCTAAAAAGAAATAATAACATGATATAAAATGCCAAGGAGGACTTTGAATCATGGCAAAAGCGCCGGCAAAGAAAAAGAAAAAAGAAGTTGTGCTGACTCCGGCAGAGAAGTTTCAGCAGTATAAAACTTTGATGAGAGCAACCCGCTGTATCATCAAAGTGACAGATGAATATAAGATTTTCGTCAGACTTGCGAAAGATTTCGAACAGCTGTATCAAGAGGGCCAGGCAGATCCATTTGAGGGTCTCGAAGAGTGTCCCGAACTAAGCAGACAGTGCCGGGAAAAGGCAGAAGCGCTGAAGGCGAAACTTCCGAGTGAGGAAGAGGGCAGTTCTCAGACTGTGACTACAACGGCGAAAGAACGGGAAGAGAGGGTCAAAGAGGCCGGCCGCAAAAAGAAGATCAGTAAGACGAAGGTGGCAGTGATCGCTGCCTTTGTCCTGGTGATCGCGCTGGCGGTCAGTTATAAAGTGACGCCTACCCGCTACCTGATCGCAGGAGCCGAGCGTGTAGTCGGGCTGAACAAATATGCGATGGAGTCCTATGGCAAATTAGGCGATTATAAAGACAGTCAGGAAAAGATGAAAGAGGCCCGTTACGCCTACGCGGATTCGCTGGGAGATGACCAGATGGAGCAGGCAAGATACTTGTTTGGACTGTTGGCGAAGAAAGGCTATAAAGACAGTGACGCCAGAGAACTGGCCATCGAGAAGGTTTTGATCGAGAAAGCAGAGCCCGGCAAGACCGTTCATTTTGGCAAAGATTCCTGGATCCTTTTGGAGAAAAAGGACGGAGAGGCCAGGCTGGCCAGAAAGACGGGACTGGAAGCCGCCGTTTTTCATGGTACAGATGAAGCAGTCACATGGGAAACCTGTGATCTGAGAGCGTATCTCAATGGAACCTATCTGCAGGAAGAGTTTACGGAAGCAGAGAGGCAGGATATGGCCCAGATGTCTTTGGAAAATCCTGACAATGAGAAGTACAAAACAAAAGGTGGCATTGCTACCAAAGATTATGTTTGTATTTTTGATACGATAGAGTATGAAAAATACCGGGATATCTTGAAAGGCAAGGCGAACTGCCTGCGCCTGAGAACACCGGGGAACAAACCAAATACGACGGTCTGCACATCTTACCAGAAGGAACTGATCCTTTACGGTATTCCGGTAGATGATCCGGGAGTGTGTGTGAGACCAGTCATTCTGGTGAAATACTAGAAGAAATATTATGAGAGGTACCATAGAACGGCTATGGTACCTTTTTTTACGTGGACAAAGGCTTTTTTGCCTGTAAATTCGTTGCTGACGCCCAGAGGAAAATCATGACTCAATGTCACATTGTCTACCTCGTATTTCAGTCCCTTAATGATCACATCTTCGGAAATGTCACTTAGAGAAAAGACAGATACCAGTGTTCCCGGTTCATTTTCTTCCAAATCTTTAGAAAAAGAAATAGTGCCGTCTGTTACAACCTGGATGCCATAATTTTTGCCCCAGAGGATACCCTGGGCACCGTGCCTGGACAGGTAGGTCAGTGCCTGAAGATTTGCAAGAGTGTGATCCAGACGGCCTCCTGATCCGCCGTAAATGCGAAATTCTGTATAGCCTCGTTCCAGACCCAGTTTGAGAGCCAGCATCATGTCGGTATCATCTTTTTCCTTTGGATAACGAAGAGAATCCGAAGGAAGATCATAGGAGATAACAGAATCGAAATCGCCCAGAACCACATCGGCACGAAGCCCCAGGTCGTTCAGATAATCGAATCCCGCATCGGCGGCGATCACCAGATCTTCCTTTTCAAAGGTAATGGTGCAGTCGGTACGTTCTCCGCCGCCAAATACATAGCAGATTCCTGTACCCATATTATGCGTCCTCTCTTTCTAAAATACGGCAGGCATTGTCCATAAAAGAAGCGTCCAGAGATTCTACCTGTCCGTTGTCGCAGGCAGAGGCAAGTTCTGGCTGGATCGGAATCTGGGCAAGGACCGGTACTTTGTGCTTTGTGGCAGTTTCTTCTACCTTGCTTTCGCCGAACACAAAGATTTTTTTGCCACAGTCAGGGCAGAGAGCGTAACTCATATTTTCCACAATTCCGTATACCGGAATGTTCATCAGAGAAGCCATATTTACAGCTTTTTCCACGATCATGGATACCAGCTGCTGGGGACTGGTTACTACGATGATACCATCCACAGTAATGCTCTGGAATACCGTAAGAGGTACATCGCCGGTGCCGGGAGGCATATCTACAAGGAGATAGTCAAGTTCCCCCCAGGCTACTTCGGTATAGAATTGCTTAACCGTGCCGGCGATGATGGGACCGCGCCAGATCACCGGATCCGATTCGTTTTCCAAAAGCAGATTGATGGACATAACAGGGATGTGCAGCTCTTTGGAATAGACAGGAAACATCACTTCATCGTTGCTTGTGGCTTTTTCCGTGAGACCAAATGCAGCAGGGATGGAAGGACCGGTAATATCCGCATCCAGGATACCGACTTTATATCCTTTTTTTGCCAGGGAAACGGCCAGGAGATCCGTAACCATAGATTTGCCGACGCCGCCTTTGCCGCTGACAACGCCTATGATCTTACCAATTTTAGTTCCTTTATAGGGAGTGGCCACCAGACTTTCCGGGGAACGGGATCCACAGTTCTGGCCACAGCTGTTACAATCGTGAGTACATTCTTCACTCATGGTATAAACCTCCAGTCTGAAACAGCAAAAGGGCTGCTTCGTACAATAGTATAAATTGATTCTATGAATTACTCTATTACGAAAGACTATCTTTTGTCAAGAATCTTTCCGGGTATTCTTGCATGAACCCACCCCATATGATAAGATAAAATTATATTATTGATACATAAAACAGGAGGGCTTATGTATGTATACAGTTTCGTTGAATGAATTTATCAAGAAGATGAAGGTAGTCAATCTGACACCGGAAGTAGATATTGAAAATATAGAGATCACCCAGACGGACACCAACCGTCCGGCCCTGCAGCTGGCAGATTTTTTTGATTATTTTGACAACCATCGTGTCCAGATCATCGGACAGGTGGAATATACTTATATGGAAAAGATCGGTGTAGAGAAAAGTGCCCAGATGCTGGGAAAGATCATGTCCTATAAAGTGCCATGTATTGTATTCTGCAGGGATCTTCCGGTAGCAGAAGAGTACAAAAAAGTATCGAAAGAAATGGGAATCCCGATCCTGCGCAGTGACAAAGATACTTCCTCTTTTTCCGCAGAGTGTACCCGCTGGCTGAAGGTGAAACTGGCACCCCGCATCAGCATCCACGGCGTGCTGGTAGACATTTACGGCGAAGGTGTACTGATCACCGGTGAAAGCGGTATCGGTAAAAGTGAGGTGGCCCTGGAGCTGATCCACAGAGGACACCGCCTTGTATCAGATGATGTAGTAGAGATCAAGAAAATTTCCGATGCAGAGTTGATTGGTTCAGCACCGGAGATTACCAGACACTTTATTGAACTGAGAGGAATCGGTATCATTGACGCCAAAACATTGTTTGGTGTAGAAAGTGTTAAAAATAACCAGAAGATCGATCTGGTCATCAAACTGGAAGAGTGGAACAAAGATCAGGAATATGACCGTATGGGACTGGAAGAGACTTATATTGAGTATCTTGGCAACAAGGTTGTGTGCCACCAGATCCCAATCCGTCCGGGACGAAATGTAGCCATCATCTGTGAGTCCGCAGCCGTCAACTATCGACAGAAAAAGATGGGATACAACGCGGCCAGAGAACTGTACAATCGTGTTACAAGTAATCTGACCAATTCGCAGCAGTGAGGTGAAAGGGTATGAGTAATTTTTATGCAGGTGTGGATGTAGGTGCCACCACTGTAAAGATCGGAACTTTTTCTGACAAGGGAGAACTGATCGAGAAGTGGGAGATCCCAACGAGAAAAGAAGAGCAGGGTGCCCACATCCTACAGGATATTGTGGACAGTCTGGAAGCCAAAAGAGAAAAATGTCAGGGAAATATACTTGGTATCGGCATGGGAATCCCGGGTCCGGTTACGGATGACGGGGTGGTGCACCGGTGTACTAATTTTGGCTGGGGTGTTTTTTCTGTAAAAGAAAAAGTGATAGAAATGACCGGCGTGGGAAGAGTGCGAATTAGTAATGATGCCAATATAGCAGCCTTGGGAGAAATGTGGAAAGGTGGCGGAAGAGGCCACGACAGCATTGTGATGGTGACCCTGGGAACCGGCGTAGGAGGCGGTATTATCCAGAAGGGCCGTGTGCTTATGGGAAGCAGCGGAGCCGGAGGAGAGATCGGCCATATAAAAGTAGAGTTTGACCACCCGGCACCTTGCGGATGCGGCAACAGTGGCTGTGTGGAGCAGTATGCATCTGCTACCGGTGTGGTGCGTATGGCGAAAGAAAGTATGGAGCCAGATTCCGTGCTGGCGCAGAAGGCAGAAACGCTGACGGCGAAAGATGTGTTTGATGCGGCCAAAGCAGGGGATACTTATGGATGCAAGGTGGTAGACCGGTTTGGACGATATCTTGGCATAGCACTCAGCAATGTAGCCCAGGTAGTGGATCCGGAGGCCTTTGTAATCGGCGGCGGTGTATCTGCCGCAGGACAGATCATATTGGATTCTGTGGAAAAATATTACAATGAGTATTCTATGTTTGCGTTGAAAAACAAGGAATTTCATTTGGCAGAACTTGGGAATGATGCCGGTATTTATGGTGCAGTAAGAATGGTTATGTTCCAGTAGGAACAAAAATCGGATTGGAGGACACATGACAGAGCAGACAATGGAGCCTTTGGCAAAACACACAACATTTCGGATTGGGGGACCGGCGGATTATTATCTGATCCCCGAAAGCCGTCATGAGGTAAGAGAAGCCGTATTGTATGCCAAGGAGAAAAAACTGCCATTTTATATATTAGGAAAGGGAAGTAATGTATTGTTTTCGGACGAAGGGTTCCGAGGCGTTGTGATCGAAGTCGGAAAAGGAATGTCGGGAATCGCGCTGGAGAGAGCCGGTGTGGTGCGGGTACAGGCAGGTACCAGCATGAGCGCCATGGCTGCCAAAATGGCAGAATGGGGACTGGCTGGGTTTGAGTTCGCAGCCGGGATCCCGGGAACACTGGGAGGTGGCATTGCGATGAATGCAGGTGCCTATAATGGCGAGATCAAAGACTGTATTCTTACGGCTACGGTGTTAGACCAGAGCGGCAGAGTCCGCATTTTGAAGGCAGATGAACTGGAACTGGGGTACCGTACCAGCATTATCCAGAAAGAAGAATATATTGTGCTGGAGGCAGAATTTTATTTTGAATCAGGAAATCCGGAAGGCATCAAGGCCCATATGAGAGATCTGAACAGCCGGCGCAGAGATAAACAGCCGCTGGAATTCCCAAGCGCAGGCAGTACATTTAAACGTCCGGAAGGGCATTATGCCGGCAAACTCATTGAAGATGCGGGATTGAAGGGGTACCGGGTAGGAGATGCCCAGGTGTCGGAAAAACATTGCGGATTCGTGGTAAACAGAGGCGAGGCGACAGCAGAAGATGTAAAGAAACTAATCCGGGATGTACAGGACAAAGTATGGGATGAATTTCAGGTAAAACTGGAACCGGAGGTAAGGATCATTCCGGAAAACGGACTATAAGGAAGAAAGGCTAGTGGTAGAATGAGATTTGTGATTGTGACAGGCATGAGTGGTGCCGGTAAAAGTTCAGCGATGAAAATACTGGAGGATGATGGTTTTTTCTGCGTGGATAATCTTCCGGTATCCCTTCTGGCTACTTTTATAGAACTGACAGAGGGCTCCAGTGAACCATTGGAAAGAGTGGCGCTGGGACTGGATATCCGGGCAGGTCACAATTCTCTGGCGGAAGCCGCTCCGGTGATCGAGTCCTTGAAAAAGGAAGGCTATACGCTGGAGATTCTTTTTATGGAAGCAGAGACCAAAGTCCTTGTGAAACGGTACAAGGAAACCAGGAGAATGCATCCTCTGGCCAAAGGCGGACGGATGGCAGCAGCTATTGAAGAAGAGAGAGAATGTCTGAAAGACCTGAAAAAACAGGCTGATTATATTATAGACACCACCACTCTTCTGATCCGTGAACTGAAGCAGGAACTGGACCGGATCTTTGTGCAGAATGAGGATTTTTGCAACTTTTACCTGACCTTTGTATCTTTTGGGTTTAAGTATGGTATCCCGGCAGATGCAGACCTTGTTTTTGATGTCCGTTTTCTGCCAAATCCCTTTTATGTAGATTCGCTGAAGCCACTGACAGGAAATGACGAGGCGGTGTACGACTATGTCATGAGTACAGACAAGGCAAAGACATTTTTGGAAAAATTAAAGGACATGCTGTCGTTTCTGATACCAAATTACATGATAGAAGGAAAAACCCAGTTAGTTATCGCCATTGGCTGCACCGGGGGCAAACATCGCTCGGTAAGCCTGACCAATGCAATTTACCGGGAATTTGAAAACACGGAATACGGATGCAAAAAGGAACATAGAGATATTGAAAAGGATCGGTTGAGAAATATATGTCGTTCGCCAGAAAAGTAAAAGAAGAAATAAAAGAACAGATCGATAAAAAAAGACACTGTCAGATCGCAGAACTGGCAGCGTATTTTGCGTTTATAGGATCCGTTGTGATGACAGAAGAAGGTGGGTATGAAATTCATTTTCATACGGAAAACTTGACAGTTTTACAAAAAAGTTATATTTTATTTAGGAAGGCATTTCGCACGACCCCGGATATTTCAGTACGGGGTGAGCATCAATATTCTTTGTATATACTGGATGAAGACATTGCCCAGCAGTTTATAGAGGCGGTCTGGCTGCAGAGCGGTTCCGTGCTTGTGGCAGATCCGGTAGTGGAGAGAGTATGCTGCCGGCGTGCATTTTTGAGAGGAACATTTTTGACGGGGGGATCGGTGACCGATCCAAACAGTGGGTATCACCTGGAGATGATGGCAGGAAGCAGAGAAAAAGCAGAAAGTCTCTGCCGGCTGATCCAGTCATTTCAGGTAGAAGCAAAGATTGTAGAACGGAAAACGAATTACATTGTGTATATGAAAGAGGGGGCGGCTATCGTTGATTTTCTCAATATCATCGGAGCTCATAAGGCATTGATGGAGTTTGAGAATGTCCGTATTTTGAAAGAGATGCGCAATTCTATCAACCGGAAAGTGAATTGCGAGGCTGCCAATATAAAAAAGACCGTGTCCGCAGCATCCAGGCAGGTAGAAGACATACAATATATTCGGGACACAATTGGTTTTGAAAGTCTTTCGGAGAATCTGGCTGAAATGGCGAAAGTCAGACTGGCACATCCGGATGTACCTTTGAAGGAATTGGGGAGCTTGTTAGAAACGCCGCTGGGAAAGTCCGGTGTCAACCATCGGTTACGGAAACTAAGTGAAATAGCACAAAACCAGCGTGAGAAAGACGCACAATTGGAGGAAAAAAATGATTAGAAAAAGTATTGATGTCAGTGTAGGAACTGAAAGTGGGAGACCGATTGCTATGTTAGTACAGGTAGCAAGCAAATATCAGAGCAAGATCAATATTTGCCAGGGAACCAAAACAGTCAACGCAAAAAGTATCATGGGAATGATGACATTAGGCCTGGCATCGGGACAGCAGTTGGAGATCGCCATTGACGGGGAAGATGAAGATATGGCTATGGTCAGTATTGAGGATTATCTTACAGGAAAATAAAGGAAAGATTCTTTCAGGGGTGCGCTTCGGTGTCGCCCCTTTTTTTGAAGGCAAAGCTCAGCAAAGGATGAGCCAGGTAGGTTGATAAGGAAGGAAAAAAGAATGGAGTTTACACATTTACATGTCCATACAGAGTACAGTTTGTTAGATGGATCCAGTAAGATAAAGGAGTTAGTACACCGTGCCAAAGAACTTGGTATGGACAGCCTGGCTATTACGGATCATGGCGTTATGTATGGAGCCATAGAATTTTACAAGGCGGCCCTGGCAGAGGGGATAAATCCCATCCTTGGATGTGAGGTGTATGTGGCACCGGGATCCAGGTTCGACCGTGAGGCGGCAAAAGGGGCGGAAGATGACAGCCGCTATCACCATCTTGTGCTGCTGGCGGAAAATGATGAGGGATATCAGAACCTGGTAAAGATTGTTTCCAAAGGCTTTACAGAGGGTTTTTATTATAAACCAAGAGTGGATTATGAGGTGCTTCGTACTTACAGCAAAGGAGTTATAGCACTCAGCGCCTGTCTGGCGGGGGTGGTTCCGTATTTTCTCCGCCGGGGACTGTATGAAGAGGCAAAGAAAGAAGCACTGATTTTGCAGGATATTTTTGGCAAGGGAAATTTTTTCCTGGAGTTACAGGACCACGGGATTCCGGAGCAGCAGACTGTGAATACCGGACTTCTGCGCATGAGTAAAGAACTGTCCATCGATCTGGTGGCTACGAACGATGTGCATTATATTTACGACACAGATGCCGAGGCGCATGATATCTTGCTGTGCATCCAGACCGGCAAAAAGGTGGCAGATGAGGATCGTATGCGATATGAGGGAGGACAGTATTACCTTAAATCGGCAGAAGAGATGGCGGAACTGTTCCCCTACGCCAGAGAGGCCATCGAAAATACCCATAAGATCGCTGAGCGGTGTCATGTAGAGATTGAATTTAATCATTATAAACTGCCTCATTTTGAGGTGCCGGAAGGGTTTACTTCAGAAGGCTATCTGAGACATCTGTGCCAGGAGGGACTGGTGCACCGGTATGGAGAAGAGGCGGGCAAGTACCAGAAACGACTGGATTACGAACTGGATACCATTGTCACCATGGGATTCGTGGACTATTTTCTCATTGTGTGGGATTTTATAAAGTATGCCAAAGATCACGGGATCCCGGTAGGACCGGGAAGAGGTTCGGCGGCCGGAAGTCTGGTGGCCTATTCTCTGAATATAACAGATCTCATTGATCCGATCCGCTACAATCTGATCTTTGAGCGTTTCTTAAGCCCGGGTCGTGTAACGATGCCGGATATTGATGTGGACTTCTGCTATGAGAGACGGCCGGAAGTCATTGACTATGTAACGAAAAAATACGGCGCAGATCATGTGGTACAGATCGTTACATTCGGTACCATGTCAGCCCGGATGGTCATAAGAGATGTGGGAAGAGTGTTAGACTACCCGTATGCCTATGTGGATTCGGTGGCCAAGGCAATCCCGATGGAACTGGGGATCACCATTGCCAAAGCATTGACCTTGAATCCGGAGCTGAAGCGTCTTTACGAATCCGACGATCAGGCAAAAAAATTGATCGATATGTCTATGCGTCTGGAAGGGCTGCCGAGACATACCTCCATTCATGCGGCGGGAATCGTGATCGCCCCGCAGCCAGTGGATGATTTTGTGCCACTGTCAAGGGCAGCAGACGGCAATATCACCACCCAGTACACTATGGTGACATTGGAAGAATTGGGACTTTTGAAAATGGATTTTCTGGGACTCCGTACTCTGACGGTGATCCAGAACGCTATTGGCGGCCGCTTTGATGTCCACGATATTGATTATGACGATCCGGAAGTATTTGATATGATCGGAAAAGGACAGACAGAAGGTGTGTTCCAGCTGGAAAGTGCCGGCATGAGAAACTTCATGAAGGAGTTAAAACCGAGAAATTTGGAAGAGATTATAGCCGGAATTTCCCTGTACCGCCCGGGGCCGATGGACTTTATCCCCCATTACATTAAGGGAAAAAACAATCAGGACAGCATCCGGTATGACTGCCCGGAACTGGAGCCGATCCTTTCTCCTACTTATGGCTGTATCGTATACCAAGAGCAAGTAATGCAGATTGTCCGGGAACTGGCTGGCTATAACAATGCCCAGAGTGATGACATCCGCCGTACCATGTCCAAGAAAAAAATTGAAAAAATGGCCAAAGAAAAAAATGATTTTATCTATGGCAACGAAGAACGCGGCATTGACGGATGTATCAAGCGTGGTATATCGGAAGAGGTAGCAAAGAAAATTTACGACGACATGACCGATTTTGCCAAATACGCTTTTAATAAATCCCATGCGGCAGCTTATGCGGTGGTGTCCTATCAGACGGCTTACCTGAAATGCCACTATCCGGTTGAATTCATGGCGGCGCTGATGACTTCTTTTATGGAGCACACAGGCAAGATCACGGAATATATTATGACATGCCGGCAGATGGGAATCGAGATCCTTTCACCGGATATTAACGAGGGAGACTATCGTTTTACACCATATGAAGGCAATATCCGATACGGCCTGGCGGCTATCAAAGGAGTAGGCAGACCAGTGATCGACGAGATTGTAGAAGAGAGAAAGGCAGGAGGACCTTATGTCAACCTGAAAGATTTCTGCACAAGGTTAAGCGGCCGTTCTGTCAACAAGCGGACGGTGGAAAGTTTTATAAAGGCAGGGGCACTGGACTGCCTGCCGGGAACAAGAAAACAGAAAATGCTTGTGTATGCGGATGTGATTGACGATGTCAGTCGTCAGAAGAAAACAACTATGACCGGCCAGATGTCATTATTTGATTTTGCAGAGCCGGAAGAACAGAAAGAACTGGATATTGTAATGCCGGAAGTGGGCGAATATGACAAGGAAGAGATCCTTGCTTTTGAAAAAGAAGTGCTGGGTGTCTACATCAGTGGTCATCCGCTGGAACAGTATGTGGGACTTTTGGAGCGAAACATTACTAACCGCACCACGGATTTTGTTACGGCAGACGGGGAAATGGCGCCAAAAGTAAGAGACCAGGCACCGGCTGTCATAGGAGGAATGATCACCGCCAAAACAGTAAAGACTACCCGGACCAACAGTCTCATGGCGTTTATTACGCTGGAGGATCTGTATGGAACGGTGGAAGTGATTGTTTTCCCAAGAGATTATGACAAGAACCGGTCCGTCATCGAAGAGGACAGAAAGGTGCTTATTAAAGGCAGAGTCACGGTAGAAGAAGACAAACCGGCCAAACTGATCTGTTCGGAAATCCTGCCGTTTGATGAACTGGACAAAGATCTGTGGATCCAGTTTGAAACCAGAGCTGACTACGAGAGAGAGGAACGGTTTGTACTGGATGCCGTCCGCCGTTACGATGGCAGGGATATGGTGCATATTTACCTGCACAAAGAAAGAGCCCACAAACTCCTGCCAAGAAGTTATGCTACCCGGGCAGAGGGAGAACTTCTGGAGATCCTAAGGGACAGACTGGGAGCAGACAATGTAAAAGTGGTGGAAAAGAGTATTGAAAAATAGGTGTATGGAGTGTAAAATAAAAGGTAGATCAAGTGGTAAAAAAGAACATATTTTGGAGGTTTTACAATGGCGAAAGAGATTAAGACAATCGGAGTAATGACAAGCGGTGGGGATGCACCGGGAATGAATGCAGCCATCCGTGCTGTCGTGCGTGCGGCACTGTCCAGTGGACTGGAAGTAAAAGGAATCCGCCGTGGTTACGCAGGACTTTTGGAAGAAGATATTATTGATATGCATACCATGAGCGTTACAGATATTGTACAGAGAGGTGGTACGATCCTTTTCACATCCCGCTGTGAGGAAATGCGTACACCGGAAGGACAGAAAAAGGCAGCAGATATCTGCCGTAAACACGGAATTGATGGTGTGGTAGTAATCGGAGGAGACGGTTCTTTCCGTGGAGCCCAGAAGTTGTCTGAAAATGGCATCAATACAGTAGGTATCCCGGGAACCATCGATCTGGATATTGCCTGTACAGAATATACCATCGGATTTGATACAGCCTGCAATACAGCCATGGAGGCCATTGACAAAGTTCGTGATACATCGGCTTCTCATGAGCGTTGCAGTATCATTGAGGTAATGGGACGGACTGCCGGACACATTGCTTTGTGGTGTGGTATTTCTAACGGATCAGAGTATGTTATGATCCCGGAGCGTTATGATAATGACGAGGAAGAGATCATTGAGAAGATCATGTCCAAGCGCCGCAAAGGTAAGAAACATCACATTATCGTAAATGCAGAGGGAATCGGTCATTCCCATGAACTGGCAAAAATGATCGAGGAACGCACCGGCATTGAGACTCGCGCTACGGTCATCGGACATATTCAGCGTGGCGGTAACCCAAGCTGCCGCGACCGTGTGTACGCATCCGCAATGGGAGCCCTGGCAGTAGATATTCTGATCGAGGGCAAGACTAACCGCGTGGTAGCTTACAAGAATGGTAAATTCTGTGATTATGACATTGATGAAGCGTTGAACATGACAAAAGACATTGATGAGCATCTTTACAGCATGACTAGAAGATTGTCCCGATAAAAAGAAGTAAGAAAAGAAAAAGGTTCAGCAGACGCAATCTGCTGAACCTTTTTACAATGAAAAGAGTAATATATGATACGAAACGAATAGAGGTAACACAATTAATCTAAATCCATTTCGTCTTCATCCGCATCTTCTGCTGCTTCTTCCTCTTCGTCAGCAGAATCTTCATCGGAATTTAATGTCACATAGTCACGGTCATCCTCTTCATCATACAGATCGTTGTCAAAATCATCTTCATCGTAATCATCCAGATAATCTTTCATAACAACTTTTTTTAAGAAGTAAACAACACCAGCTACGGCAGCTGCAGCGGTAGCCAGGCCAAGAATCACTTTAAGTAGTTTTTTCATGAACCAAACCATCCTTTCTTTAATAACTAGTCTATCCTTATTTTACGAGATTTATGAGTAAATGTAAAGAGAATTTGTAAAAAGTGCCAGAGTTTTTTTGGAGAGAAAATGATTTTTTGGTAAAATTGTGATTGTAAATAAAATATAAAAGATGTATAATCGAAAAGGAAAAGACAAAAAGAGATTTGAGGGAGGATTTGTAATGGCTACAACCAACACGAAGACGACTGTAAAAACTGCAGAAGCAGAAGTAAAGAAAACAGCGACCAAGACAACTCCGGTAAAGACAGAAAGCAAACCAGCCACAAAGGCTGTTGAGACAAAGACAAAGGCAGCAAAGCCGGCAGCAAAGAAGACAACTGCTGCAAAGACTACCAGAAAACCGGCAGCCAAAAAAGGAACAGAAGTGAAAGCAGATGTTTTTGTACAGTTTGGCGGCAAAGAGTTCTCAGAAGAGGCGATTATGAGTAAAGTCGTAGCTGCCTGGGAAGCAGAGGGCAAGAAAGCATCTGCGATCAAGAAAGCAAAACTTTATATCAAGCCGGAAGATGGCAAGGCATATTATGTAATCAATGAAGGCCTTAAGAATGGTTCCACCGGAGCAGTAAACCTGTAAGACAGGACTGAAATGGGGAAGAAAATCCGTAGTGATCGACCTGCAGAGAAGCAGGGAGGGAGAACTGCGGATTTTTTGTTATGGTTTCTTGAAAAGAATTATTGGGGAAAATTTACATCTTGTGGGCGCGTTCGCCCATACCGCTACGCACTTAACCAGCGGAAGCGGCGCAAGAGGTTCAGCGAACCTCTGCTCTGCGCGGACCGAAGTGAAACGGAGACCCACGGAACGCAGACTTTTCTGCCGCATTACGGAAACTGATAAACTGTATCCTTGCATTGAAATTGATTTTCATGTAGAATGTAAGTCGGATCAGATTTCACACAGGAGGTTTTTAGAATGTTTAAGATTAATGACAATTATTTAAAGTTACCAGGCAGCTATCTTTTTTCAACTATCGGAAAGAAAGTAGCCGCATATAAGGAAGCAAATCCGGACAAAGAAGTGATCAGTCTGGGTATCGGTGATGTGACTCAGCCACTGGCACCGGCAGTGATCGATGCGTTGCACAGTGCAGTAGATGAAATGAGTAAGGCTGAGACATTCCATGGTTATGCGCCGGATCTTGGATATGAGTTTTTGCGCAGAGCCATTATTGACAACGATTACAAGAGCCGTGGGGTAGACATCGCACTGGATGAAGTGTTTGTCAGTGACGGAGCAAAAAGTGATTCCGGTAACATTGTAGATATTTTTGCACAGGATAACATCATCGCTGTCACAGACCCTGTTTATCCGGTTTATGTAGACAGTAATGCCATGGCCGGCAAAACAGGTGAGTACCTGAAAGACAAGGAGTGCTGGTCTAAGGTGATCTACATGCCTTGTACCGCAGAGAATAACTTTGTACCGGAGATCCCGGAGCAGACACCGGATATTATCTATATCTGTTGTCCAAACAACCCGACCGGAACGACTCTGACCAAAGAGGAACTTCAGAAATGGGTTGATTATGCCAACGAGAAAAAAGCAGTGATCATTTATGATGCTGCCTATGAAGCATATATTTCCGAGAGCGATGTGCCTCACAGCATTTATGAGTGTGATGGAGCAAAAACATGTGCCATCGAGATGCGCAGTTTTTCCAAAAATGCCGGATTTACCGGAACCCGTCTTGGATTTACTATCGTGCCAAAAGATCTGAAGAGCGGCGAGACCTCCCTCAACAGTCTGTGGGCACGCCGTCACGGAACCAAGTTTAACGGTGCACCGTACATTATCCAGCGCGCCGGTGAGGCTGTTTACAGTGAGGCGGGAAAAGCACAGACCAAAGAGCAGATTGCATACTACATGAACAATGCAAAGACCATCCGCAAAGGTTTGACAGATATGGGTTATACTGTGTTTGGTGGAGTCAACGCTCCTTACATCTGGTTACAGACACCGGACAAAATGAAATCCTGGGATTTCTTTGATATGCTTTTGGAAAAAGCAAATGTAGTAGGAACACCTGGTTCGGGATTTGGACCAAGCGGTGAAGGATATTTCCGCCTGACAGCTTTTGGTTCTGCAGAGAATACAAGGAAAGCATTGGAAAGAATCCGCGCCATCTAATAGATAATAGAAAGGCAGAGGTGATGATTTGAAAAAATTAGCAGCCCTGATGTCGGTGCTGGCCTTGTGTCTGGGGATGATTGGTACCGGCACTATAACAGCCAGAGCCGATTCCGTAGAAGTAAAACCATACATTGCATTTGGAGCAGACCTGACAAGCAGCCAGAAAAATAAAGTGATGGAATTGTTAGGCGTCACGAAGGAAGAACTGGCAGACTATGAGACGATCACTGTGACCAACCAGGACGAACACAAAAATCTGGATTCTTATCTGGATAAAAGTGTGATCGGTACGAAAGCATTATCTTCCGTAAAAATCGAAGAAGCCGATGCCGGAAGCGGTGTGACAGTGACCACTCATAATATCTCTTTTGTAACAGAGGAAATGTACACCAACGCATTAGTGACCGCAGGAATCAATGATGCTACAGTAACAGTGGCAGCACCCTTTAAGATTTCAGGAACAGCAGCTCTGGTAGGAGCCATGAAGGCGTACGAGACCATGACAGGAGAAGCCGTTGACAGCGACAGCGCTGATGCGGCCAACAACGAACTGGTTGAGACAAGCAACCTGGCCAAAGATGTGGGAGCAGACAAAGCGGCAGAGTTTGTGGCATCTTTGAAAGAAAAAGTAGTGTCCGGAGACCTTAGTTCTGAGGAAGATATACTGAAAGCTGTAGATGAAACGGCTCAGGAGGTAGGAATTACCCTGACAGATTCCCAGAAACAGAGTATGACGGCGTTGATGAAAAAGATCAGCGGTCTGGATCTGGATACTGACAGTTTGAAAAATCAGGCAAAAGACATTTACAATAAACTGAAAGATTTTGATGATGCCAATGGCATTATGGATAAGATTAAGGCTTTTTTTGGAAAGATCATAGATTTTTTCAAAAATCTGTTCTAAAGATGGGAAACTGCAAGTCTATTTACGGATTTGTGGTTTCCTTTTTTTGTTTCTTATGATATAATCTGTCATAATTGATTGTATGAGGAGGAACCGTTATGTGCGAAGCGCATAATAAAAAATCGGTTCCGACGACCTGCCGCCGAGCGAAAGCGAGGGGGCAATACAGATTGTATGAGGAGGAACCGTTATGAAGGCTAAAAGATGGATGAGCGTTTGGTTATGTGCTGCGTTGGTAATGGCACTGACCGGGTGTGGAGCGAATGCAGACCCGGCAGAAGAAGGGGGAGCCAGCCAGACATCTGCCGCTAAGGTAGTAAAGCTTCGGGTATGGGCGGATAAGGAGGAATACGATCTTACCACCCAGCTGGCAGATCAGTTTCAGAAAGATAACAGTGGAACGGTAAAACTGAATATTTCCGTCGAGCCAAAAGAACAGGATTCACTGCGGACCAATGTGATCAAGGATGTAATGGCAGCGGCAGATGTTTTTACTATTCAGGACAGTGATCTGATGGTATTGGCAGCAGGTGGGGCCCTGACACAGATTCAGGAGTCAGCTAAAGTTCAGGCGTCAGCCGACAGTGATGCCGTGAAAGCCTTTACAAATAAAGGGAAATTATATGCATACCCTTCCGGACAGGAAAAGAGTTATGTATTATTTTACAATAAAAAGCAGATCGGCGACGGACAGGTTAAGACGCTGGAGGGTACCCTGAAGGCGGCAGCTGCTAAGGGTAAAAAACTGGCGATGGACTGGTCTCAGGGACAGAGCGTTTACAGTTTCTTTGGAAAGACCGGCTTGAACCTGTCGTTAAATGATGATGGAACTACCAATGCATGTAACTGGAACAGCACCGATCACGAAATAAAAGGTGTGACAGTGGCAGGTGCCATGGGAAGCATTGCCGGTAATAAAGGATTTGCCAATATGAAAGAGGCAGATATGGTGGCGGCCGCCAAAAGTGGAAAGATTGCGGCGGGAATTGCATCTGTAGAAACGGCAGAGGCCGTTAAGAAAGAGTGGGGAGACGATTTTGCAGCAGCGAAACTTCCGACCTACTCATGCGGTGGCAAAAAGATGGCTATGTCGTCCTTCCTTGGTTACCGGGCTGTAGCAGCCAATTATTACAGCGAAAATAAAGAATGGGCCCTGAAACTGGCAGAGTACCTGGCAGGGGAAGAGGCGCAGAAAACCCGGTATCAAGAACTTAACCAGCTGCCGGTCAATACAAATGTTATGAACAGCGAAGAGGCAAAGAAGGACCCGGTGATTGAGGCAGTCAGCCAGCAAAAGAGTATGGGCAGTCTCAGACGGGTTGGGACCGGATACGAGGAGGCATGTGCTTCCTTTGGGACTAAGATGGCAGGGGGAGAAAAAGATTATCAGAATTTGTTAGACGACCTTGTAAAGGGAATTACTACAAGTGCCAAGTAAGAGAGGAGCCAGAGAAATGAAAGAGAAGAAAATAAAAGTTCCTAAGCTGCCAAAGAAAAAGAAAGAAAAAGCACCTAAAGTGCCGAAAGTAAAAAAGGAAAAGAAAGTAAAGGCACCTAAGGTAAAAAAAGATAAATCAGTTAAAAAGATAAAAAGACCAAAGAAGCAGAGAATGAAAAAAGGTAGAATTTCCCTTCCTTTTACATTCAAGAATCCATTTAAGAAGCGCCGTATTTCGGTGAAAGTGGCTCTGCTTTTTCCTGTAACTTTGCTGGGAGCAGTAGCGATTATTTCTACGATCATGGGACTGATCAGTGTACGCAATGTAAATAAAGAGGCCACTGTGATCTCAGAACGGTACATGGTAAGTCTGGAAAAGTTAAATGGAATTGAGACTTCTGTGAAGGAAATTCAGCGTCTTGCGCTGACACATATTATTTCCCAGGATTATAATTCCATGATCGAGGTATTGGACAGCATCCGGGAGGAAGAGGCAAATCTGGACAAAGAGTTCGAAGAATTTGAGCCATATCTGACCGATGCCAATAAAGTGGGATACGGCAAATTGAAGCGTAACACGCTGGATATGGAAGACAGTATTGCCAAGATGATCGCCATCAGTGCCGGCGGATCAAAAAGTTCTGCTTTTACACTGGCAAACGGAGATGTTTTGAGCAGTTCAAAAAATATCCTGCAGAATACTCTGATTGTCACAAGAACTGTATCCGAGCAGTGTGCTCAGGCTCGTACCAGTCTGGAAAGTACATACAGACAGGCATTGATCACCAGTATCGTGTCGGCGGTGATCAGTATTTTGTCCGTGATCCTGGCACTTTGGATCGTTATGCGCCGTGTGGTAGCACCGATCAACCGGAGCAAAAAACAATTAGACCGTATGATCGGTCAGATCGATCAGAGACAGGGTGACCTGACCCAGAGGATCACCATTACCAATAACGATGAAATCGGAGATTTGGGCAAGGGAATCAATGTGTTCCTTGGCAAACTGCAGACCATTTTCCGTATTTTGAAGGACAACACACTTCGTATGGATCAGGTGGTTACGCAGGTTCTTGGCAGTGTTAAGGATTCTACCAACAGTGTATCCGGTATGTCCGCCTTGACGGAAGAGTTAAATGCCACCATGGAAGAAATGTCCGGCAATGCCAATGTGATTCAGGAGAGCACCCAGGGCGTATCAGAAGATGTAGGGGATATCGCCCGTCGTGCCGATGAAATGAATGATTATTCCATGGAAATGAAAAATCATGCCATTGCCATGGAGCAGGCAGCGAGACAGAGTATGAATACTATTGACCAGAAAGTACAGGATATGCTGGTTGTTTTGCAGAGTGCCATTGAAGAAAGCAAGAGCGTGGCACAGATCAACCATCTTACCGGCGATATTCTGGAGATTGCCAGCCAGACCAACCTTTTGGCGCTGAACGCTTCCATTGAGGCAGCCAGAGCCGGGGCGGCAGGTAGGGGATTCTCCGTAGTGGCACAGGAGATCAGCCGGCTTGCTGATCAGAGCAGCCAGACAGCCGGAGATATCCAGAAAGTCAATACGGTGGTAACAACAGCAGTACAGAATCTGGCAGATCAGGCCAATGGACTTCTGGCTTATATGCAGGAACAGATCATGCCGGAATTTGAGAAGTTTGTAAAGTCTGGTGTAAGTTACCACGAAAAGGCAGACCATGTAGAAAATACCATGCATGAGTTTAAGAGTAAGACCGAGGATCTGGAAGCCAGCATGACATCCATCTCCGATTCGGTAGAAATGATTGCCAAAGCCATTGAGGATAGTGTAGCAGGAATTTCTTCCACGGCAACAGAAACCCAGGCACTGGTATCCGATATGCACAGCATCAATGAGCAGATGGATAATAACCAGAATATTGCCATTGAACTGAAGCAGGAAGCAGAGGTTTTCACAGAAGTGTAAAACAGTTGCAGAATGAAACAAAAAGTGATAGAGTGTTAATGTAAAAAATACAGGATTATATAAGGAGGGCGACATGCAGGAATTAAAACCGATCAAAGAGGGAAAAGTACGAGAGATTTATGACAATGGAGACAGTCTGATCATGGTTGCGACCGATCGTATTAGCTGCTTTGATGTAATTTTACACAATGAGATCACCAAGAAAGGAACGGTTCTGACACAGATGTCCAAGTTCTGGTTCGATATGACCGAGGATATTTTGCCAAACCACATGATTTCCGTAGATGTGAAAGATATGCCGGAATTTTTCCAGCAGCCAAAGTTTGATGGAAACAGTATGATGTGCAAAAAACTGGAGATGCTTCCGATCGAGTGTATTGTTCGTGGATATATCACAGGAAGTGGCTGGGAAAGTTACAAAAAAGATGGTACCGTATGTGGAATCAAGCTGCCGGAAGGACTGAAAGAATCCGACAAACTGCCTGAACCGATCTACACCCCATCTACTAAGGCAGAGATCGGTGACCATGACGAGAATATTTCCTATGAGCAGAGCGTTGCCCACCTTGAAAAATATTTCCCTGGCAAGGGACAGGAGTACGCTGAAAAACTTCGCGACTACACCATTGCACTGTACAAAAAATGTGCAGATTATGCATTGGAAAAAGGTATTATCATTGCAGACACTAAGTTTGAGTTTGGTCTGGATGAGAATGGAAACATCGTTATCGGTGATGAAATGCTGACACCAGACAGTTCCCGTTTCTGGCCGGCAGATGGCTACGAAGCAGGACATGGCCAGCCATCCTTTGACAAACAGTTTGCAAGAGACTGGCTGAAAGCAAATCCGGGAAATGACTGGACATTGCCACAGGACATCGCAGATAAGACCATTGCCAAATACTTGCAGGGATACGAACTGCTGACAGGCAGCAGTCTGGCATAAAGAATAAAAATATCAATTAAGGGTCTCTTACCATAAATCCGGTATGTTGCCGGCTGTGTGGGGGAGATCCTTTTTGTGTTTACTACTATCTCTTAAAGAGAAATTATAAAAAATATAAGAAATTGTATTCGAAAAGTTGGCAAAATACGTTTTCTAAATTATCCAATTATATGAAAACTTCCAAGACAGTAGGCGCAAAGGATTCGAACATAAAGATGGGGTATGAAAAATATGCTTATAAAAGTTTTTTTAGGAATAAGGATCAAATATATATTCGGATTGCAGATGGCGGGGATAAGAGACCAGGACGATATGTTTGGGGTGGATGTAAGGGATATTGGAATTATGTAATAAAAATATGTGCTAAGAACAGGAGCGGAAAAATATGAAAGCCAAAAAAAGGGGTAGAACAATTGCAATAATAAGTGCGTCAGTCATACTTTTGCTTGTAGTTGTGTATTTTATTTCCCATAAAGAAACAGACATATTAAACGTATCGGCTGATGAAATAAAGAGTATTTATGTAACAAATGGCTCAAATGGTGACATGGTAGATGTTCCTAGTTCGGTTTTTCCTGACTTTGCGAAAGCGCTAAATGAGGTAAAACTGAAAAGGGGCCAGAAAATGGAAAGCAGCGGCTGGGACTATGGTATTAATTTATCAGATGGTAAAAATGAATATGATTTATCCTTTGTTTCGCAACGATTTATTGTAATCGGTGCAAAGAAGTACGAAACAAAAGAACAGTCAGGAGTGAAGTTGTACAACTTGTGTGAGCATTATTTTAAGGATAAAAAATAATGGCATTCTGCTATTCCCCTTTAGGTATGTAATTTTGTACCAAGAGGGGGGCTTTTTTCCTTGACATTTTCCCCTCCATCCCTCATAATCAGACACAAGTTTATGCAGTCAGGCGCATAAAAGGGGGACAAACTACAGGGTGAGTAAAAAACATCTACGGACGGAGACAGGCACAGTTCGCCGCACTTATAAAGATACCGTCTTTCGCAAAATCTTTAATAACAAAGAAAATCTATTGGCGCTGTATAATGCGCTGAACGGAACCCATTACAACAATCCAGAGGATATAGAGATCATTACATTAGACAATGCATTATTTTTAAAAATGAAAAACGACATTGCCTTTCTGGTAAGCACCGACCAAATATGTCTGGTGGAACACAGCAGTACCGTATGTCTCAACTATCCGCTGAGAAGTCTTTTGTATCTGACAAAAGAGTATCAGGCAATTCTAAAACAACGCAATCAGGATATTCTATCCTACACACAAGTGAAAATCCCAACGCCGCGGTGCATCGTTTTGTATAACGGTCCGGCCCAGCGTCCGGAGCGGGAAGTAATGAAACTTTCGGATGCATTCGCCAACCAAGATGTGGAAGGCTGTCTTGAACTAAAGGTAGAAATTCTCAACATCAACTACGGGAAAAATGAATCCCTGCAAAAGGCTTGTAAGACACTGGAAGATTATGCTATACTCGTAGCAAAGATTAGAGAGTATGCACGGGAAATGGACGATCTGTCCATGGCGGTACACAAAGCGATCCAGTATTGTATCGACCATGATCATCTTCGGGATTTCCTCATATTGAATCAAGCGGAGGTGGCAGCCATGTCGTTGTTAGAAGGAAGCTGGGAAGAATACGCAGACAGTATGGATCAGGAGCTGGAGCGGCTGAAGGAAAGCGAGAAAAAACTGAAAGAAAGTGAGAAAGCACTGAAGAAAGAAGTTTTGGAAAAGGATGCAGAACTTGAAAGAGTATCTCGTGAAAAAGATACTGAGCTTAAAAGAATATCCAGCGAGAAAGATGCCAGAATCAAAGAACTGGAAGCCTTATTAGCTTCTAAGCAGTAACTATTTACCAAACATTAAAGTCCTTGACTGCATAAACTAATAAAGGGGGGGACTTGATTTTGAAAACAAAGGAAAAGTATAGAATAATTGTAATGATAGGTGCAGCGGTCATACTATTATTCGCAATTCTATATTTTGCTACTTATAAAGAAACAGACATATTAAACATATCGACTGATGAAATAAAGAGCATTTATGTAACAAATGGTTTAAATGGTGATATGGTAGATGTTCCCAGTTCGGATTTCTGTGACTTCGCAAATGCATTAAACGAGGTAAAACTCAAAAAGGGACGAAAAGTGGATAGCACCGGCTGGGACTATGGTATTAATTTATCAGATGGTAAAAATGATTACAGACTGTCTTTTGTTTCGGAGGAAAATATCGTTATCGGTTCAAAGATATATGGAACAAAAGAACAGTCAGGAGTGAAGTTGTACAACTCGTGTGAGCATTATTTTAAGAATAAAAAATAATGGTATTCTACTATTCCCCTTTTGGTATATAATTTTGTACCAAGAGGGGTTTCTTTTTTCCTTGACATTTCTCATCCTATCCCTCATAATCAGACACAAGTTTATGCAGTCAGGCGCATAAAAGGGGGACAAACTACAGGGTGAGTAAAAAACATCTACGGAC
>ENA-ORLW01000178-ORLW01000178.1-human-gut-metagenome-genome-assembly--contig:-NODE-178-length-96526-cov-19.243528_pt1 | contig 96526 bp, 87 predicted proteins | sample MGYA00243017_ERZ508829 | MGnify/ENA primary metagenome ERZ508829 (study PRJEB26277, sample SAMN04329776) | human gut metagenome | biome: human-associated habitat | host: Homo sapiens | place: USA...
TCCCAAAAGGAACCGATTTCAACGACATCTCAGATCAAATGCTTAAGGAGATCATCATAAAAATAAACAAGCGACCGCGATTGAAACTTAACTTTTCAACCCCAGTCGCTGAATTCTTCAAATTTATTGGTTAATTTTGCACTTGCAGGTAGAATCTGCCTTCGGCATCATTGCGGGCGTAATCAATTTTTTTGAGTTATCTTTGTGGTCCAATCAGTTCGACCTTTCTCAATGGAAACAAACAACCACGCCCTGCAATCCGGCACCATTCTCCATGGGCAAAGCGCCTACACCATAGAGCGGGTGCTTGGCTCGGGCGGTTTCGGCATAACCTATCTGGCCTCCACAACCTTTATGCACGGCAATATCGCCATAAAGGGCTTTGTGGCCATCAAGGAGCATTTTCTGAGCGACTACTGCGAGCGTACGCCCGGCCAAACGCAAATCATGGTGGCCAACACCGCCAAAATACAGCAGTTGGTGGCCAATGCCCGCAAGGACTTTCTGGCGGAAGCCCGCCGGCTGTCGAAGTTGGGAGTGCGCCACAACAATATTGTGCGCGTAAACGAGGTCTTCGAGGCAAACGGCACGGCTTATTTCGTGATGGAATATCTCGACGGCATGTCGCTGCAGGACTATATAAAGAAAAACGGCCCGCTGGACGAGGCTGCAATGCGCGCAATCCTCGCCCCGATTATAGATGCCGTAGCCTTTCTGCACCGCAACCGGTTTACGCACCTCGACATCAAGCCCGCCAACATAATGCTCACCAAGGCGCCGGACGGCACCATGCGGCCCGTGCTGATCGACTTCGGACTGAGCAAGCACTACGACGAGAGCGGAAACGCCACCTCAACCATCAATACCTGCGGCGCTTCCGACGGCTACGCCCCCGTGGAGCAGTACCAGGGAATACGCACCTTCTCGCCGACGGCCGACGTCTACGCCCTGGGGGCCACTATGCTTGCCTGCCTCACAGGCAGCCGACCCTCGGCGAGCGCCAACTGGCTGCCGGGCGAACCTGAGGCCACTATCGCCACCCTCTCCGCAAGCAACGACCTCAAAGCGGTTCTCACCCGCTCTCTAAGCAGCGCCGCCCACGACCGCTACGCCGACGCCGGCGCTCTCCAGACAGCTCTTGGGGGCGGAAAAGGCGGAGGTACGTACGTTTTACCTAAGGATGACACTAAAATCCTCCCGACCGGCAAGCCCTCCTCCAAAAAGTGGCTCGGAGTAGGGGCCGCATTGCTCATTCTCGCATTGGCGGGGCTGGGTTTTGTGATTTTCGGCAACAACTCCGGTGCCGGCGGATTCGAAGAATCCCTTCCGGCCGACACTGTTGGCGTAGAGCAGGATATAGTTGCCGTGGAGCCGGCTCCTGTTGAGGCTCAGGCGGAGGAAGTCGCCGATTCTGCCGCAGCGCAAGTTGAGGCGCCCGCGGTGATGTCGGACGCGTGGTGGAACGAGCGTCGCACACCCCACAACCTCGACCTCGCCGTAAACCGTGGCGGCTACCAATATTACCTCTCCGAAGCTGACTACAGCAGCCTCACCGCCTCGCAGAAATCAAGTATAGACAAAGTTGGAGTAGTGGTAATAGGCAACGATGATAACGGAACCATGCAGAGGTTTATCCTAGCGCTCAATGATTTGACTTCTGAGCCTATGGGCTGGAATGATGCTATGAGAAGATATGGCAACTATCTTCCTACAAAAGACCAAGCTATGGGTTGGGCCATTCGTAAAAATGAGGTAAATAGAGCTATAGCCAGATTTGATGGTAATAGACCGGGTGAAAATGAGGTATATTGGACTAAAACCAAGAACTACGATAATTATTCCTGGGCAGTAGGTATGGATGCTGGTGGAATGTACTCAAATTATATTCCTAATAAATGGCGTGTTCGTGCGGTAGCGATGATAGGGGGTACGCCGGGGAAGACGCATAACGGCGCATTGGTGAATCCGGCCGATTATGCACCGACTGTCAGTCCTACTGCCGATGAGCCCAACCACCCACACCCGACTACGCAAACCGCTGCTCCGGCTCCGGTGAATCACGCTGTGATGTCCGACGGATGGTGGAACAATCGTCGCACACCCCACAACCTCGATTTGGCCGTAAACCGGGGCGGCATCCAATACTACCTCTCCGAGGCCGACTACAGCAACCTCAACGCCTCCCAAAAGTCAAGCCTCGACAAGGTCGGTGTGGTAGTAATCGGCAACGACGAAAGCTTCATACTTGCGTTACGGAATCTAAACCCCGAGATGTTGGATTGGCTTCAAGCCAAGGTTCAATATGGTCCCTATCTGCCGACAAAAGCGCAAGGTGAGGCGTTGGTTGCACAAAAGGACGCAATAAAAACAGCTGTGACAAGTTTTGGGGGGGCATGGCCATCTAATTCAGCAATTTGGACAAAAGACGATGGCTATGTCCATAGCAACAGGATAACATACAATAAAGCCTGGGCGGTATTTATGGATAGAGGCATCGTCCAACGTTTAGACAAAACGGGGTTTTGTTTTGTTAGACGAGTGTTTCCCTTGGCCGATTGAGTTTAGTCTGCAGGGATTCCCTTCGGGGCGGCCGAGTTGACGGTCACGCTCGCAAACGTTATGGAACGGGGATTTGCAATCCCCGCCGACCCGTCGGTGCTAATTTTTGCGGGTAAAGGGGCGCCTCGATATGGAGTGAGCGCTTCAGCCCTCACCGACGCGCCGGACGCCGTCTTTTCGTCGAAAAAGTTACCTTCGCCTGCCCTGCGGGGATTGCAAATCCCCGCTCCATAAATGCAGCATAAGCCATTGAAAATGAACCCCGTAGGGGTTCAAGAGAGTAGCCCGGGGTGACAACCCCGGGTAAACGGCAAATATATAGGATAGGCGACCCCTACGGGGTCGCCGTTTATGGTTGAGACGTTTTTCCGTGGGCTGTCGCCCACGGCTACCATCTTGAACCGCTACGCGGTTCTTTTTCAATGCCATATGGGTATGTTTGCGGGACCTTTCGCGGCTTGCGAGCTGGAAGCTCGCCCTCCTTGGGCCGTCGCAATTTTCTTCCATTCAATATTTTTGCCCTAATGCAAACCTCCTTGGCCGGATGGCTTTTACCCCTGCGATATTTTACAACAACCATAAAAAAGGCGGCTCTCGATGGAGTCAGCCTTTTGAGAAGAGGCCGCGCATGCGGTCGAGCATGCTGGGCTTGTAGGTGCGGATGTGGATGCTAACCTTGTTGGACTTGCGGTTGAGGAAAATGATTGAGGAGTGGAGCACGATTGCCACCCATTCCTCGAAAGGCACAATTGCGTGGATGCGCTCAAGAGCTATGCGGTGGAAGGGCGACGACGGGTCAATGCTGTTGATAATCAGCGAATCCACCGGCCCGTCCATATCGATGGTGATATTGTGGTGCTCGGCCGCATAGTCGAAAAGCAGGGGCATGTCCAGATAGTCGGGGCTTTCGGGCAATTTCCTGTATTTTTTGTAGAGTGCTTGTATTACTTGCTTGGTAATCATGCCGTTTAATGTGGATTTCCTAAATCTTTTCTGCCTGTGGTGTGTAAAATTGTTTGCAAATATAACCCACTCGTCGCAATTAAGTTGACACGTCTTTACGATTTTAAACAATTTTTGATGTTGTAACGCGGTTGTAATTTATTCGTAGCGGATGCGTAACAACTTCGGCGGCGAGATAAAAAAGTTTGCTGTCTCGGGAAATAATCACTAAATTTGCACACTAATTGGGGAGCCATCCCGCTTCAGCCTTTTTAAGACGCCGGGTTGCTCGCCGCACAACACGAAAACAATAAACACAATCCCACATAAACAATGGAAATTAAAGGCACCATCATCCTTGCCCTGCCGGAAGTATCCGGCGTGTCCCGCTCCGGCAACAACTGGAAAAAGCGCGAATACGTACTCGAAAACACCGAAGGCAACTTCCCCCGCAAGGTAGCTTTCACCTGCTTCGGCGAAAACGCCGACAAAATCCAGCTCAAGGTAGGCGACAAGGTAAATATGTTCTTCGACATCGAAAGCCGTGAGTTCAACGGCCGCTGGTATACCGACATCCGCTGCTGGCGCGCCGACGTAGAGCAGGCCGGTACAGCCGCACCCGCCGCACCCGCCGCCATGCCGGGCGCTCCCGTTCCTCCTCCCGCAGCAGCCGCCGACGAAGAATTCCCCTTCTGACCCCATACCGCGAACTATGGCAACAGAACTGAAACATCTCACCAAACGCTCCGAGAACTACTCGCAGTGGTACAATGAACTCGTGGTCAAGGCCGACCTTGCCGAGCAGTCCGCTGTTCGCGGCTGCATGGTAATCAAGCCTTACGGCTACGCCATATGGGAGAAGATGCAGCAGACCCTGGACCGAATGTTCAAGGAAACGGGTGTGCAGAACGCTTATTTTCCCCTTCTTATTCCCAAAAGCTTCCTCTGCCGCGAGGCTGAGCACGTAGAGGGCTTCGCCAAGGAGTGCGCCGTGGTGACCCACTACCGCCTCAAGAACGACCCCAACGGCAACGGCGTGATCGTCGACCCCGAAGCCAAACTCGAGGAAGAACTCATCGTGCGCCCCACCTCGGAAACCATTATCTGGGGCACATACCGCAACTGGATCCACTCCTGGCGCGACCTCCCCATTCTCTGCAACCAGTGGGCAAACGTGATGCGCTGGGAGATGCGCACCCGAATGTTCCTCCGCACAGCCGAATTCCTCTGGCAGGAAGGCCATTGCGCCCACGCCACCGCCGAAGAAAGCGAGGCCCGCACCGTGCAGATGATCAAACTCTACGCCGAATTTGCCGAGAAGTATATGGCAATGCCGGTGACCATAGGCGTCAAGACCGCCAACGAACGCTTCGCCGGCGCCCTCAACACCTATACTATAGAGGCCATGATGCAGGACGGCAAAGCCCTCCAGAGCGGCACCTCCCACAATCTGGGCCAGAACTTCGCCAAGGCCTTCGACGTTACCTTCGCCAACCGCGACAACAAGCCCGAATACGTCTGGGCAAACTCCTGGGGTGTCTCCACCCGCCTTATGGGCGCCCTCATCATGAGCCACTCCGACGACAACGGCCTCGTTCTGCCGCCCCATCTGGCTCCCATTCAGGTGGTAATCGTGCCGATCTATAAGAACGCCGAGCAACTCGCCGAAATAACCGAATCGGTGATGCCCATCGTGAAGCGCCTGGGCGAACTCGGCATCTCGGTGAAGTACGACGACGCCGACAACAAGCGCCCCGGCTTCAAATTCGCCGACTATGAGCTCAAGGGCGTGCCCGTGCGCCTCGTAATCGGTGCCCGCGACGTCGAAGCCGGCACAATAGAGGTTATGCGCCGCGACACCCTCGAGAAGCACACCGCACAGCTGGCCGGCATCGCCGACTACTGCGCCGAACTCCTCGAAGACATTCAGAACAACCTCTTCCTGAAGGCAAAAGCAGCACGCGACGCCAAAACATACGTCTGCGACAGCTACGACGACTTCAAGGCCCGAATCGAAGACGGCGGCTTCTTCCTCTGCCACTGGGACGGCACCACCGAAACCGAAGAACTCATCAAGGCCGAAACTAAAGCCACTATACGCTGCATACCCCTGGACGGCGACGACACCCCCGGCGTCTGCATGGTCACCGGCAAGCCCTCCGCCCGCCGCGTCATCATTGCTCGCAACTACTAATCCTCGGATTGAACTTCTTCTTCAGAGAGCCCGGAGCTGATGTGCTCCGGGTTCTCTGAGTGGTAAATACAAACATCGAAATGAACGATCTTCCGCAGAAATACGACCCGTCGTCCGTAGAGGACAGATGGTATGCCTATTGGCTTGAACACAAGCTCTTTCACTCCGAACCCGACAGCCGGCCGCCCTACACAGTGGTGATTCCGCCACCAAACGTCACCGGTGTGCTCCATATGGGCCATATGCTCAACAACACCATTCAGGACATCCTGGTGCGCCGCGCACGCATGCTCGGGTTCAACGCTCTCTGGGTGCCCGGCACAGACCATGCCTCCATATCCACCGAAACTAAGGTGATAGGCAAACTCGCCGCCGAAGGCATCCGCAAAACCGACCTCACCCGCGAGCAGTTCCTCGAGCACGCATGGGAGTGGACCCGCAAGCACGGCGGTATAATCCTCGAGCAGCTCCGCAAACTCGGCGCCTCCTGCGACTGGGAACGCACCGCCTTCACCATGGACCCCCTCCGCAGCGAAAGCGTAACTAAGGTCTTCGTCGACCTCTACCGCAAGGGGCTGATATACCGCGGCCTGCGTATGGTGAACTGGGACCCCGTGAACCGCACCGCCATCAGCGACGACGAGGTGTTCTTCGAGCAGGAAAACTCCAAGCTCTACTATCTGCGCTACTACCTCACGGCCGACACCGAGCTTCCCGCCGGATACACAGCCCCCGAGGGCAGCGTGGTCCACACCGACGCCGCCGGCCGACACTATGCCGTGGTCGCCACCACACGCCCCGAGACCATCATGGGCGACACCGCAATGTGCATCAACCCCAAGGACCCCAAGAACGCATGGCTGCGAGGCCGACGCGTGACGGTGCCTCTGGTGGGCCGCGACGTCCCCGTGATCGAAGACCGCTATGTCGACATCGAGTTCGGCACAGGATGCCTCAAGGTGACCCCGGCCCACGATAAGAATGACTACGCCCTGGGCCAGACCCACAAGCTGGAGACCATCGACATCTTCAACGAAGACGGCACCATAGCCGCCGGAGTGGGCATGTACGAGGGTATGGACCGCTTCGACGTGCGCAAGCAAATCAGCCGCGACCTCGAGGCCGCCGCACTGATGGAGAAGACCGAGGACTACGTCAACAACGTCGGCCTGAGCGAGCGCACCAAGGTGCCCATCGAGCCGCGCCTGTCGCTGCAGTGGTTCGTCAAGATGGACCATTTCGCCGATATCAGCCTGGCCCCCGTCATGGACGACATCATCCGCTTCGTGCCCGAGAAATACAAGAATACCTACCGCTCCTGGCTCGAAAACATCAAGGACTGGTGCATAAGCCGCCAGCTCTGGTGGGGTCACCGCATACCCGCTTGGTTCTACACCGGCTCCGACGGGCAAGAGACCTTCGTGGTTGCCCACAACGCCGAGGAGGCTCTCGAGGAAGCTCGCCGCGCAAGCGGAAACGGCGACTTGACCGCCGACGACCTTCGTCAGGACCCCGGAGCCCTCGACACCTGGTTCTCGTCGTGGCTCTGGCCCATCACGCTCTTCGACGGCATCAATCGCCCCGGAAACGCCGAGATGGACTACTACTATCCCACCGCAACCCTTGTCACCGGTCCCGATATCATCTTCTTCTGGGTGGCACGTATGATAATGGCGGGCTACGAATATGCCGGTCGCCAGCCTTTCAACAATGTGTACTTCACCGGCATCGTGCGCGACGCTCTCGGCCGCAAGATGAGCAAGAGCCTGGGCAACTCGCCCGACCCCCTCGACCTCATCGCAAAGTATGGCGCCGACGGAGTCCGTCTGGGCCTTATGATGAGCGCCCAGGCCGGCAACGACATTATGTACGACGACAAACTCGTCGAGAACGGCCGCAACTTCTGCAACAAAATCTGGAACTGCTTCCGCCTCATCCAGGGCTGGGAGGTCGACGACAAGGCAGAGCAGCCCGAGGTATGCGCCCTGGCCGGAAAATGGCTCGAAAGCGCCCTCAACGGCGTGCTGGCCGACATCGACGACGCTTACTCCAAATTCCGCATCAACGACGCCGTTACGGCCGCCTACCGCTTCTTCTGGGATGATTTCTCCGCTTCCTACCTCGAAATGATCAAGCCGCCCTACGGTCAACCCGTCGACGGCCGCACCTTCCGCGAGGCCTGCGGATTCCTGGACAGTCTGCTGCGCGTGCTCCATCCGGTTATGCCCTTCATCACCGAAGAGCTTTGGCAGCATCTCAGCCCCCGCGCCGAGGGCGAGAGCATCATGGTGGCTCCTATGCCGCGCGCCGGTGCCGTCGACGCCGACCTGCTCGACAAGGTGCGTCAGGCCCTGGAGATTGTCAATGGTGTTCGCGGTGTTCGCGCCCGCAAGAACATACCGGCCAAGGAGAAAGTCGGACTGCTCGTGGTCGGCGCTTCGGTCGACCCCATGGTAGAACCGCTGCTGGTGAAACTCGCCGGCCTCGACAAACTCGAGAACAACGCCGCCAAAGACCCCACCGCAGCCGCTTTCATGGTAGGCACGATGGAATTTGCTGTCCCCATGAGCGGAAACACCGACATTGAGGCCGAAAAAGCACGTCTGGCCAAGGAACTCGACTACCTCGAGGGCTTCCTGCGCTCGGTGCAGAAGAAACTCTCCAACGAGCGCTTCGTGGCCGGTGCTCCCGCCGCCGTGGTGGAGGCCGAACGTCGTAAAGAGGCCGACGCCAACGCCAAAATCGAAACCATAAAGGCGAGTCTGGAGGCTCTGGGCTGATGGCGCGCAAACGTAAACCACTGCCTCTTATAGAAAACCTTACCATCACCGACGTGGCAGCCGAGGGAAACGCCCTCGGCCGCCACGACGAGATGGTGGTTTTTGTGCCTTTCGCCGCTCCCGGCGATGTCGTCGACGTTCAGCTGGAGAAGAAACGCAGCAGCTATGCCCAGGGGCGCATTCACCGTCTGGTCAGAGCCGGCGAGCTCCGTATAGTGCCCCGTTGCCGCCATTTCACCGTGTGCGGGGGCTGTCGCTGGCAACATCTGCCCTATACCTACCAGCTTGAGTGCAAGCGACGCCAGGTTGTCGACGCCCTGGAGCGCATCGCAAAAGTGGAGCTTCCCGAAATACCCATGACGCTCGGCAGCGACCGCATATGGGAGTACCGCAACAAAATGGAGTATACCTTCTCCAACAAGCTGTGGCTCACCCGCGAGCAGCTCGAAAGCGGCGAGGACTTCCCCGACCGCGATGCCGCCGGATTCCATATCCCCGGCGCCTTCGACAAAGTGCTCGACATCAGCGAATGTTTCCTGCAGGACAGCCTCGGCGACCGCATCCGCCTCTTTGTCAAGGACTACGGCAAGGCTCACGGGCTGCCTTTCTACGACCTGCGCGAAAACCGCGGCTTCCTGCGCAACTTGATGATACGCATCGCCTCCACAGGCGAAGTGATGACCGTGCTGCAGGTCGGCGAAGACCGCCCCGACGAGCTCAAGGCTCTTCTGGAGGCTATGCAGGCCCGCTTCCCGGAGATTACGAGCCTGATGTATGTGGTCAACACAAAGGTCAACGACACCATCGGCGACCTCGACATCCAACTCTTTGCAGGCAAGCCATATATCGAGGAGCGAATGGAGAACCTGCGCTTCCGCATCGGCCCCAAGTCGTTCTACCAGACTAACTCGGAGCAGGCCCTGCGCCTATACTCCGTGGTGCGCGACATGGCGCGGCTGACAGGCGCCGAACTCGTCTACGACCTCTACACCGGCACCGGCACCATCGCCAATTTTGTGGCCGCAAGGGCCCGTAAGGTGGTCGGGGTGGAGTATGTGGAGGACGCCATTCGCGACGCCCGCATAAATTCCGAAGTCAACGGCTTGAACAACACGCTTTTCTTCGCCGGCGACATGAAAGATGTGCTTACCGACGACTTCATCGCCGAGCATGGCCGTCCGGACGTGATGATAGTGGATCCGCCGCGCGCCGGCATGCACACCGACGTGGTCGACACCATACTTCGCGCCGAACCGCCCGTAATCGTCTATGTGAGCTGCAATCCGGCCACGCAAGCCCGCGACATAGCCCTGCTGGACTGCAAATATGCCGTCGAGGCCGTGCAGCCGGTGGATATGTTCCCCCACACGGCCCACGTCGAGAACGTGGTGCGCCTTGTTCGCCGCTGAGGAGGCTGCTCAGCCCTCTTCGGCGAGCCTCTCGGCCAGACGCGAGTTGTAGTACTCGGGGTCGCCGGTGACCTCCTTCCCTATGAAGTCCGGCAGCGGGCAGGGCAGGGGGGCGTCGGCCTCCGGAAGCTCTATCTCGGCCAGCACAAGGGGCGCCAGGGCGCCGTGGAACTCATCCACCTCCCAAGTCAGGCCTCCGGCAGCGGGCACGAGGTAACGCGTTTTGGCCAGCGGGACCGTGACGGCACACTCGCCGATCATGGCGCGGGCGTCGGCAAGGGGTATTTCGTACTCCCATTCGCCGCGCACGGCGCCCCGGTTGCGGCTTTTCACCGTCAGGAAGGCTCGGTCGCCGGCGATGCGCACCCGCACCGTGCAGTCGGCGTTGGTGCTCAGATAGGCCTGTGTCAGTTCTGTGGCTTTGACGGCCTGAGTGCGGTAGCTGCTGCCGCTCACCAGAAACTTGCGTTCGATTTCTTTTGCCATGGCTGCTTAAATTTGTGCAAAAATACAAAAACTTGCTGATGAACCCAAAAATACTGCTCGCCGCAGCTCTCATGCTTGCCGGCATCACAGCCTCCGGCGCGCGCCCCGACGGCCCGCAGCGGGTCACCGGCATAGTGCGTGACTCGGCCAGCACAGAAGGCTTGCCCTACGCCTCGGTGCGCGCCGGAGCGGCTGCCGCCGTGGCCGGAGCGGACGGTATTTTCAGCATTGTGGTGCAGCCGCAGGCCGACAGCCTCACAGTGGCTATGCAGGGGTACCGCACCAAGTCCGTGCCTTTGTGGACCACCAGCCTCAATCTCTACGACATCTATCTTGCGCCCGCTCCCATGCAGCTTCGCGAGGTCGTGGTCAACAAGCAGCGATACTCCAAACGAAACAATCCGGCCGTGGCCTTCGCCGAGCGCCTTCGCCGGTCCGACCGAAGCACCGACCCCACCCGGCGCCCTATCTATAGCTATGACCGCTACGAGCGAATCACAATAGGCCTCAACGACTACGACGCCGGCGCTCCAACCGGCCTCAACCGCCGCTTCGACTTCCTGGCCGAGCACGTCGACACCTCCGCCATCACGGGCAAGCCGGTGCTTACCTTAGCCGTCAACGAGCGCGCCTCGGAGGTGGGCTGGCGAGACGGCACACGGCGCGAACTCGTCACGGGCCTGCGCCAGCGCGGCCTCGACGATGTTGTTGAAGCCGGCAATATGCAAACCATACTCAGCGACGCCTTCCGCGAGATAGACCTCTTCGACAACGACATCATGCTGATGCGAAACAGCTTCGTGAGCCCTCTGTCGCCGCTCGCTCCCGACTGCTACCGCTTCTATCTGGTCGACACCGTCAAAATTGAAGGCACAGACTGCGCCGTGCTCGCCTTCTATCCCCGCGGTCATATAGGCAACGGCTTTGCAGGCCACGTCTACGTCAGCGGCGACACCACGCTCAACATACGTCGCGTCGAGATGCGAAACCGCACCGAGTCCACCCTGAACTTCATCGACGCACTTAATATAGTCCAGACCTTCGACGTCGCCCCCGACGGCTCGCGCCTTAAGCGCACCGACGACCTGGCCCTGCAGATGACAGTGCTCCCCGGCACGCCCTCCATCTACGTGGGGCGCCACATCGAGCAGACCAACCACAGTTTCACCACCCTGCCGGACAGCTCTCTTTTTGCCTCCATAGGCGAAGTGAGCGTGGCCGACGGAGCCATGAGGCGCGACGATTTCTTCTGGGACACTCAACGGCTGGTGCCGGAGGCCGCAGGGGAGTCCAAAGTCGACCTGCTGATGAGCCGCCTGCGGGCAAACAAGGTGTTCTACTACGGCGAAAAGTTCGTGCGACGTCTCTTCACGGGCTATTGGCCCACCGGCGACCCCAGCCGCTTCGACTTCGGGCCAATCAACACCACCGCAAGCTACAACGCCCTCGAAGGCCTGCGCCTGCGCGCCGGAGGCATGACCACGGCTGCCCTCTCGCCACGGTGGTTTGCCCGAGGCTACGTGGCCTACGGCTTTCGCGACAGGCGATGGAAGTACTCCGGCGAGCTGGAGTACTCCTTCAACAAAAAAGAGTATCACTCGCGGGAGTTCCCGATTCATTCGGTAAAACTCAAGCATATGTACGACCTCGACCGTATCGGCGCGCAATATCTCTTCACCAGCGCCGACAACTTCGTGCTCAGCCTTACGCGTATGCCCGCCCGCCTCGACACCTACCGCCGTCTCTCGCAGCTCGAATACGTCCTTGAGCTGCGCAATAATTTCTCGCTGAAAGCCTCGCTGGAATACGTCACCCAGGAGCCGAGCCGCTTTGTACCCTTCCGCACCTTCGCGGGTGAGGAGCTGCGGCGCTTCAGCCAGGCCGCCCTCGACGTGGAGTTGCGCTATGCCCCCGGCGAGAAGTTTTACCAGATGCGTACAGCCCGCTTTCCCATCAACCTCGACGCGCCCACCTTCACCCTTCGTCACCGCTTCAGCCCCGGAGGTTTCTTAGGCAGTCGCTACACCGTCAACCGCACCGAAATGAGCTTCTCGAAGCGCTTCTGGCTTAGCGTGGCCGGAAAGTTGGATGTGGCCGTCGGTGCAGGCCATGTGTGGTCCCAAGCGCCGTTTATGGAACTCTGCATCCCCAACGCCAACCTCTCGTACACCATCCAGCCGCAGAGTTTCGCGCTGATGTCGCCGATGGAATTTATCAATACCACCTATGGCTCGCTTTTCCTGACCTACCATCTCGAGGGTCTCATTTTCAACCATATTCCCCTGGTGCGCAAGGCCGGCCTGCGCGAAATCGTGGGCTTCAGCGCGCTGTGGGGACGCCGGGCAGCCTACGCAACTCCCTCCGCCGCCCGCCCCGACCTGCTGATGTTCCCCGCCGACGCTCCGGCCAACAGCATGCACGACGGCCCGTATATGGAAATATCGGCCGGTCTGGACAATGTGCTTCGCTGCCTGCGATTTGACTATTACTGGCGCCTGAGCTACCGCAACGTACCCTACGAAATAGACCGCTCCGGCCTGCGCGTGGCCCTCCACCTCACCTTCTGATTCGGGCGGGTACAAAAAAAATTGATTGTCTCTCGACAACCAATCCAGTTAACCTTAAATCTATACCATGAAAAACACGATGCAAAGTTAAGCAGGGAAGCACTGCCGCGCAAGACAAACAGATGCTTTTTGCTTTGGTATTAACATATTTTAAAGGTAGACTTGGCCGGTCGAATCTAATTTGCCGCTTTTTGCCAGTTGTGGCGCTCCCATTCTTGCAGATTGTCAAAAATTACAACGTTCAGAAAAAGCTGCTGCGAAGATGCTTTTTTAACACTGATTAACAATGACCTTTTTCGTGCTTTCTATCAGCTCTTTAGGTTGCGTGCGCCGATGGCTTCCACCACCCCTCGCGTGAGCAGGTAGGCGTCGAATGCCAGCCACAGGAAGTGGTTCGAACGCGGAAGCGCCATATACAGCCCGAAGAAAAGAGCCATTGCGCATGCCATCGCCAGCAGCATAAGGCGAGTACGCGTCAGGCCCACCAAAATACCGTCGTAGATAAAGGCCGTAAAACCGCAAAGAGGCATAGCCACAACCCACGGCACATATTCGCGGGCCACCGAAATGACGTTTGCATCGTCGGTAAGCAGCTTCATCAGCAATTCGGCTCCAAAGAGAAAAACCAAAGCGCAGACCGCTGCGCAGACCGCACCAATCCGCTCCAGAAGGCGCACAAGACGGCTTAGGGAGGCTGTGTCGGCGATGCCGTGGTATTTTCCCGCAAGTGCCTCGGCGGCGTAGGCGAATCCGTCCATAAAGAACGAAAAGAGCATGAAAAGCTGGAGCAGAAGGGCATTTGCGGCAAGCACATCGACGCCGGATGTCGCTCCTGAGTGGGTGAACCACAGCGTGACGGCCACAAGGCAGGCCGTGCGCAGAAAAATGTCGGAATTGACCCTCACAAAGCGCCAAAGACCGCTGCCCACAAGGCTTTTGAAGCTTTTCGGGGCCTCAGGCCGATATTTGAAGCCGATGATGAGCAGGGCGCACAGAAAGCCCGTCCATTGCGCCGCCAGTGTGCCCGTGGCCACGCCTTCGATGGTCCAACTCAGACCGAAAACGAGGAAGCACGAAAGGGCGATGTTGAAGATATTGGCTGTCAGGGCCACCGCCATGGTGGCGCGGGTGTTCTGCATGCCGATCAGCCATCCCAGAGTGGCGTAGGTGCCCAGCATGGCCGGCGCGCCCCAGATGACGATGCGGAAATAGCGGTCGGCCAGAGCGGCAGCACCGTCGTCGGCATCCATAAAGGCCAGGGCAGTGCGGCAAATAGGCTCGGAAAGCGCAATCAGAAGCACTCCCAGCGCACCCGCAAGCAGCAGCGACTGCCATAGCACCCTCGAAGCGGCCTCCGGACGGTGGCACACCTGAGCCGTAAGCCCCGTGGTGCCCATGCGCAGAAAGTTGAAGAGCCAGTAGAGGGTGTTGAACAGCGTGCCGCCCAGCGCGACTGCCCCTATATAGTCAGCCCCGCCGATGTGGCCCGTTACGGCCATGTCGGCGAGGCTGAGAAGGGGCGTCGTGATATTGGTTATGATGGCCGGGACGGCCAGCGCGGCAATTTCACGGCGGAGCGACATCGACTCTTAGAGTTTGGCCCGGCGGGAGTCGAAGTAGAGATAGGCGATAATAAGACCGTAGGCCACCAGACCCAGAATCTGAGGACGGAATTCCATGCCGTTTTCGGGCACGGGCACACCACACATAATAGTAATGGCAGCCAGCACGCCGAAGAGAGCGCCGCCGGCGATGAGTCCCGAGGCGATGAGAGTGCCGCGGTCGGTGCGGGCGCGGTTGAGTGCTTCGCTCTTGGAGCTGTGGCTGACGAAGTAGGCAATCAGACCGCCCACGAGCATAGGAGTGTTGAGCGAAAGCGGCAGGAACATACCCAGGCAGAAGGGCAGAGCCGGCACGCCAAGCCAGTTGAGAATAACGGCCAGGAAGGCTCCGATGATATAGAGCGTCCAGGGTGCGCCCTGGTTGAACATCATAGGCTCGATGACCTGTGCCATAGCGTTGGCCTGCGGAGCCTGCAGACCATTCTCGCCGAAGCCATATACGTCGTTGAGCAGCATCATCACGCCGCCGACGGTGGCTGCCGACACCAAAGTGCCCAGAAACTTCCAGCTCTCCTGTTTGCGGGGCGTGGAGCCCAGCCAGTAGCCTACCTTGAGGTCGGTGACGAAGCCGCCAGCCATCGAAAGAGCAGTGCAGACCACACCACCGAGCACCATGGCGGCCACGATGCCGCTTGCGCCCTGAAGGCCGATTGCCACAAAGACACCGGCGGCTACGATGAGAGTCATGATAGTCATGCCGCTGACCGGGTTGCTCCCCACTATGGCAATGGCATTGGCGGCTACGGTGGTGAAGAGGAAGGCAATCACCGTCACTACCACCCAAGCGGCCAGCGCCTGCCACCAGCAGTTTATCACACCGAACCAGAAGAAGGCCAGCACGGCCAGCAGGGCAATGCCGGTGAAATAAGCGATGTGCTTCATCGATATATCCGTCTGCCAGCGAACCGCTTTCTTGGTCTGGCCGGAGCCTTTGAGCTCGCGGGCGGCAAGTCCGAAGGCGCTCCCGATGATGGAGCGGCTCTTGATGATGCCGATGATGCCGGCCATGGCGATGCCGCCGATGCCGATGAGGCGGGCGTAGTTCTTGAAGATGGCGGTGGTGTCCATGGCGGCTATTTCAGCCGAGCCGTAGGTGCCCAGCAGAGGAATGATGAACCACCACACAAACACCGAGCCGGCGAAGATGATGAAGGCGTACTTCAGGCCCACGATATATCCCAGGCCGAGCACTGCCGCTCCGGTGTTGCAGGAGAAGACAAACTTGGTCTTGTCGGCCACTGCCTGGCCCCATGTGTAGGCTGTGGTGGTGACCGTCTCCGTCCAGAAGCCCACGGTGGCCACTATGTAGTCGTAGATGCCGCCGATGAGCGAGGCTATCACCAGCAGCTTGGCCTGACCGCCGGCGCTGCCCTTGGCGGCGTTGCCGCTGGCGAGCACCTGCGTGGTGGCCGTGGCTTCCGGGAAGGGGTATTTGCCGTGCATATCCTTGACGAAGTACTTGCGGAAGGGGATGAAGAAGAGGATGCCCAGAACACCACCCAGCAGGGAGCTGAGGAAAATCTGCAGGAAGTTGATGGTGATTTCCGGATATTTTTCCTTGAGGATGTAGAGCGCCGGGAGGGTGAAGATGGCGCCGGCCACAATCACGCCGGAGCATGCGCCGATACTCTGAATGATGACATTCTGCCCCAGGGCGTCTTTCTTCTTGAGCATGCCGCTGAGGCCCACGGCGATGATGGCGATAGGAATAGCGGCTTCGAAGACCTGACCGACCTTGAGGCCCAGATAGGCGGCGGCGGCGCTGAACACCACAGCCAGGATAAGGCCGGTGATGACAGAGTAAGGGGTCACCTCAGCATACTCCCGGGCAGGGTGCATCAGAGGACGGTACTCCTCGTCTTTGCCCAGCTCGACGAAGGCGTTTTCCGGAAGGTCTACGGGATCCACGTCTGCCGGCGGCAGATCCGGGGTGTTGTAGTTTTTTTCTTTCATGCGGATTTATGTGATAAGGATTTATTGCGGAATGGTAAGGCGCTGGCCGATGCGTATTTCATCGCCGGTGATGTTGTTGGCGCGTTTGAGGGCGGCCACGGTGATGCCGTAGCGCTTTGCTATTTTGGTGAGGTTCTCGCCGCGTTTAACCTTGTGGGTGATTCGTCGGGGTGTACGGGCCGGCGTCGAGGTGTTGTTGCGGCGTGCGGGGCGCTCGGGTGCCGTCTGCTGTGCCGGAGCGGGAGCCTCCGCGCGTTCCTGCCGTGGTTCGGGGGCCGGAGCTTCCGTGGTGAAGGCCGCAGCCACGGCGGCCGCTTCTGCCGAAATACTGTCGGCGGGAATCCCTACGGCCAGAGAGTCGACAGCAGCCGAAGCAGCCACCACAGCGGTGGTGTCGACCGTCAGAGCCGGTTCTGTGGCGGCCACGGCGGCCGGTGCGGGCGTCGGTTCCTTGTATCGGCGGGTCACGGTGCGTATCTTGAGGCGCTGGCCGCGCTGAACGCGCTTGCCGCAGTTGTTAAGCCGGCGAATTTCGCCCACGGTAGTGCCGTAGCGGTTTGCTATTGCCGAGAGGGTTTCGCCTCTTTTAACTTTGTGCCACTGAATGGTTTCCTCCTCCACGTATTCGCCGCGGGAGTCCGACCCGGTAGAGACGGTGGAGCCCGTCGAAGGCTCTACGACGCCGCGGCGGGCATAGCGGGAGGCGTTGTGGTTGACGATGGAATCCTCGTTGGCCACATATGCGTAGGCCTGCAGCGACGGCAACGTCAGGGGGTAGGGCTTTATGTCGCCCGGTATTATGTCGCGGCGGTACTGGGGGTTTAGGGCGCGAAGCTCGGCCATCGGTATATCCATCACTTCCGAAATCTGCTCGAAGTGCACGCGGCGGCTCACGTGGACCGTATCCACCACAATGGGTCGTCGGGCCAGAGCGGGCGAGATGTTATGGTTCTTGTGGTAGGTCATTATATAATTAGCGGCGATGAAGGCCGGCACGTAGCCGCGTGTCTCGGCGGGCAGGAAGGGGTATATCTCCCAGAAATCGTGCTTGCCTTCGCCGGCACGTCGCAGAGCCTTGTTGACATTGCCGGGGCCGCAGTTGTAGGCGGCGATGGCCAGCGACCAGTCGCCGAAGGTGTCGTAGAGCTGCTTGAGGTAGCGAGCGCCGGCTTCGGAGGATGAATAAGGGTCGAAGCGCATGTCGACGAGGCTGTTCTGCTCCAGGCCCAGGCCAGAACCCGTCGACGGCATGAACTGCCACAGGCCGCCGGCTCCCACTCGGCTCTTGGCGGTGGGTACCAGCGCGCTCTCTATCACCGGGAGGTAGCGCAGCTCGCGAGGAAGGCCGTGGCGCTCGAGGGCCTCCTCGAAGATGGGCATGTAGTATATGCTCAGGCCGAGCATGTTCTCCACCAGCTGCTTTTTGGAGGCGTAGAATCGTATGCTGTTGGCCACCACCGAGTTGTAGGGCATTTCGATTTCGGTGGGCAGCTTGGAGAGGCGCTCGATGATGACCTCTTCGGAGAGGTCGCCGCTGCCGCGGCTGTCGGCGTCGGCGTCGATTACGGCGTAGTTCTTCAGGTACCACATTTCCTGCATGGCGCGGGTGTCGGTTTCGGCGCTTTCAGGCATGATAATGGAGGGCGACATGGAGGCGTCGCTCACGCTGAGGACGTTTTGGGCCGCGCCCCATCCGGACATGGCCGGCAGGCAGAAGAGGAGGGCGGTGTATAGCTTGTAGTTCATTTTTTGAAACGTATATGAGGTCATGCCGGGCACTCTGTCAGAAAGTTATGGCGCAGGCCAGCCCCACACCGGGGCGGACGTTGCGGGCGTCGTTCATCAGAACGGGCGTCATATCAAGCGAAAGGTCCGGCGAGATGTCGAAATGAGAAAGTGAGGCGTCGACGTAGGCATCGACCATGGCGACCAGATAGACGCCCACCATGGCGATGATGCACAGGTCGCGGTTGCGGCGATAGAAGTTTTTGCGGCTTTGCATCACGTTGGTGAGCCACGTCTTGTCTATGTCGCTCTCCTGGGTGGTAGGCGGGAAGAAGTTCATGTAGCTGCGTGTATCCGGGTCGTTGTCCATCAAGTCGCGGTAGGCGCGGGTGTAGTCCGAGAGCATACCGTTGTTCCACGACGTGGCGTACCCCAGGCCCATATACGCGCCCACCACGATGGGCAGCTTCCAGTAGCGGCGGTTGTAGACCTGGCCCAGACCCGGAAAGAGGGCGCTCATCCACACTGCGCGGTTAGGGTCGGGGTTGAACTCCACCTCGCGCGCTTCCCACACCTCATAGTCGGCGTAGGGGTCGACGATAGAGTCGACGGCAGCGTCGGCCGCGGGAAGAGGAGCGAGTATCTCCTGGCCGAGTACCACGGCAGTCGAGTCGGGCTGATGGGTGCGCTTCACAGGCATATGTTCCTGAGCGGCAACGCATAGCGAGGCTGCCGCTGCAATAAGAGCCACCGCCGCCCGCCGCCACCGAACACCAAGCATACCGGTCATGATTCCTTCAGAGAGTCGAACATGGAAATGAGTCGGACCATTTCCTCCTCGTTTTTGAAGCCGAAGGTGATTTTGCCGGCGCCGTGGGTATTGACGTCGAGGCGCACGGGCGCTTTGAAGGTGTTGCTCAGGTGCTTTTTGAGCACATCGTAGTCGTCGCGCCGCGGTTTGGGCTCCTCGCGGTTAGCGGCCGGGGCGCCATTGAGCTGCTTGACGAGCTCTTCGACGCGGCGCACCGAAAGACCTTCGTTGACAATCCGTTTGTAGAGTTTAAGCTGGTCGGCCGGATTCTGGAGGGCGAGCAGAGCGCGGGCGTGGCCCATGTCGACGGTCTTGTCGCGCAGTCCGAGCTGTACCTCCGCGGGCAGACGGAGCAGGCGCAGGAAGTTGGCCACGGTGGCGCGTTTTTTGCCGATGCGGTCGCTGAGGCGCTCCTGGGTGAGGTTGTAGCGGTCGATGAGTTTGCGGAAGGTGAGGGCTATTTCGATGGCGTTGAGGTCTTCGCGCTGAATATTCTCGATGAGGGCCATCTCGGTCAGCTCCGTTTCGGAGGCCGTGCGGATGTAGGCCGGAACCGAAGTCAGACCTGCCATCGAAGCCGCCCGGAAGCGGCGTTCGCCGGCTATAATCTGGTATGAGTCCGGACCGGTCTTGCGCAGCGACAGCGGCTGGATGATTCCGAGCTGACGGATTGAGGCGGCCAGTTCGGCCAGGGCCTCGTCGTCGAAGTCGGTGCGGGGCTGTTCGGGATTAGGCGATATGTTGGCCAGCGGAATCTCGTTTATCATAGTCGAGCCGGTGGCTTCGGAGTCGTCCATAGAGATGAGCGAGTCGAGGCCGCGGCCCAGGGCATTGCGTTTTATCGACATGGTTATCAGGCGGTTGTTTTCTTGCGCTGACGTCGCGCGTTTTTGGTGATGAGTTCTTTGGCCAGCATGATGTGCGATGTTGCGCCTCGGCTCTCGGCGTCGTAGAGCAGGGCGGGTATGCCGTGGCTGGGAGCCTCGCTCAGTCGTATATTTCGCGGAATGACGGTGTTGAACACCATTTCGCCGAAGTGGCGCTTGAGCTCCTCGTAGATTTGGTTTGCAAGGCGCAGGCGGGCATCGTACATGGTGAGCAGGAAGCCTTCTATCTGGAGCTCGGGGTTGAGGCGGCTCTTGATGATGCGGATGGTGTTGAGGAGCTTGCTGATGCCTTCGAGGGCGAAATATTCGGCCTGCACGGGTATGATAACCGAGTCGGCCGCCGTGAGGGCGTTGACGGTGATCAGTCCGAGCGAGGGCGAGCAGTCTATCAGGATATAGTCGTACTTACCCCGCACCGGCTCGAGCAGACGAGCCAGCACGCGTTCGCGCTGCTCCTTATTAATAAGTTCGATTTCGGCGCCGGCAAGGTCGATGCGTGAGCCCACCAGAAAGAGATTGTCCATGCAGGTGGCTACCTCGGAGCCGTCGAGCGGATAGCCGTCGACAAGACATTCATATATGGAAGACGCCATAGACTTGGGGTCTATGCCGTAGCCCGAGGTGGCGTTGGCCTGGGGGTCAGCGTCGATGATTAGCACACGCTTGCCCTCGGCGGCCAGTGAGGCCGCCAGGTTTATGGTGGTGGTGGTTTTGCCTACACCACCTTTTTGGTTCGCGATGGCGATGATTTTTCCCATAACAGAGAGATTGGAAAGATGATGGTGCAAAGTAAATGATTTTCCGTGAAACCATCAAAAAATGTTCCACGAAAAATGCCTCCGATGTAGATAAAATGCTATTTTCAGCTGAATGTCAGCGGGCAAGCGGGAATACGATGCGGAAGGTGGTAGTGCCTCCGCTGCTGGTGAGGCTATAGTCTGCGCCATGGCCGTCGAGTACCTCGCGGGTGAGGGTGAGGCCTATGCCCTGGCCGGTGGGCTTGGTGCTGAAGAAGGGCGAGAAAAGGCGGGCGGCTACTTCGGGGGCTATTTCGGGGCCGGGGTTGGCCACGGTGAGCACGTTGCCGCGGCAGGTCACTGCGATTTGCGCACCTTCGGGGGATGCTTCGCAGGCGTTTTTGACGATGTTGACCAGCACCTGCTCCAATTGTGCGCTGTCGAGGGCAACCCGGGCGCCCGGCTCGTCGATGCTGAATAGGCAAGTGCGGCCCATGCGGCTGCACAGGCTCTCCAGGAAGGGTCGCAGATTGGCCACTACCGAGCCGAGGTCGCGCAGTACGGCATTGGGCGTCCCCGTTTTGACCACTCCGGCGTAGGCGCCCACGAAGTTGCTCATTGCCAGCACTCTTTCGCGGCAGGAGCGGGCAAGGTCGGCATCGTCGGCGCCAAGCTCGAAGGAGTCGAGGGCAGTGGCGAGCACGCCGGCGGTGTTGTTGACTTCGTGGGAGATGGTGCGCACCAGTTTTTCGTAGCCCTCGCGCTCGGCGTCGGCAACAACGTCGGAGAGGTCGGCGATGATGAAAAACGAATGTCGCAGGCCGCAGTCGTTGAAGTGGCGGCGGCTTATGCGCTTGATGTTGCGGGCGTTGAGCCTCAGGGTGATGTCCTGCCCGTCGGTCATGGCGGCCATAGCGGCTTCGATTTCGCCTCCGGGGCCATCCTGTCCCAGCTGCCGGGCCGCGCAGGGATTGCAGAGGGCCACTGTGCCGTCGGGCTTTGTCACCACGATGCCTACGGGCGCCACTTCCGAGAGCAGCGACAGGAAGTGGTTCTGCTCGCGGATACGTCGCTCCTGGGTCTGCAGACGCTCCAGCATGGTGTTGAAAACACGCGATATGGAGTCGACTTCGGGCTGCCCGACCTTGCGCAGGCGCACATTCCAGTCGCCCCCGCCGAGAAGGTCCATGCCGTGGCTGAGCCGGCGCACCGGACGCACCGCGCGGAGGTAGAAATAAGCCAGCAGGGCCACCACCAGCACGCACCAGGCCTCGGCGCCATAGAATAGCCAGGGTCGCGAAGTGCCCACGGCCCACATCAGCGCGACGGCCGGAGCCAGCGCCGCCGCGGCTATGATAAAGTAGAGGAGGGTGAGGTTCATAGGCCGTACTTTTGCATGCGTCGGTAGAGGGCCGGCCGCGATATTCCCAATGCCGCTGCCGCCGCCGACACATTGCCGCCGGCTTCGCGCAGCGCTTGTGCAACCCGCGTGCGCTCCAGATCGTCGAGGCGCCCCGTGGCGGTTTCTTTGGGCATATCGGCGCCGGCGCACTCTTCGAAGTGGGAGGCCTGCAGCGTTCGGTCGGGGAAGAGCAGGGCGGCGCGCTCCACGGTGTTCTTCAGCTCGCGGATATTGCCCGGCCAGGGGCGGTCCCGCAGCCACTCCAAGGCGTCGGCGGCGAGCTCGGGCACCTTCGTCAGGCCGTAGTCGCCGGCCATGGATGTCAGAAAATGGCGTGCGAGCAGGTCGATGTCGCCGGTTCGCTCGCGAAGCGGGGGCATGGCAATGCCGACCAGATTGATGCGGTAGAAAAGGTCTTCGCGGAAAGTTCGCGCCGCTACCATTTCTTCGAGGTTGGCGTTTGTGGCGCACACCACGCGCACATCGGCGCGCCGGCTGACGCTGCTGCCCAGCGGCTCGAAAGTCTGCTCCTGGAGCACGCGCAGCAGCTTAACCTGCGAGGAGGCGTCCAGCTCGCCGATTTCGTCCAGAAAGATAGTGCCTCCGTCGGCAGCCTCGAAGCGGCCTATGCGGTCGGCAACGGCACCGGTGAAGGCTCCGCGCACATGGCCGAACATCTCGCTCTCGAAAAGCGAGGCCGGCATACCGCCCAGATTCACCTTAATAAAAGGGGCGTTTCGGCGCGGACTTAGCGAGTGGATGGCTTTTGCGACCAACTCCTTGCCCGTCCCGCTTTCGCCGGTGATGAGCACCGGCGCTGTTGTCGGGGCCACGCGGCGCACCGTACGCATCACGGCAGCCAGCGCCTCCGAGCGCCCCACAATGCCCTCGATGGCGGGGGAATCGGCGTCGGGCGGGGTAGCCTCGGCGTTGTCGCGGCTCAGGCGGATGGTGGATTCGATGGTGTCGAGCAGCCGGCGGTTGTCCCACGGCTTGGTGATGAAGTCGGCCGCTCCGGCCTTGATGCCGGCAACAGCCAGGTCGATGTTGCCCCAGGCAGTGATGAGAATCACCGGCACCTGAGGCCGAAAAATCTTCGCAGCTCGCAGCAGAGCGAGTCCCTCGCGGCCGCTGATGTCGAGGCTGTAGTTCATATCCATCACCACCAGGTCGGGGGTGTTGGCGCGAAGGAAGTCGAGGGCATCGTCGGCGTTGTGGCAGAGGGCACATTCGTGGCCGGCACGCTTGAGGAGAGCGCGCAAGGCCTGCGCCAGAGCCCGGTCGTCGTCAACAATCAGAATCATGCTGCAAAGTTAATAAAAAAAGCGAAATTGTAGGGACGGGGCAGGCCGACAGCCGTCTTATCGCCGAAGAAGTTACCTTCGCTTCGCCGCAATATGGAGCGGGGATTTGCAATCCCCGCCGACCCGCCGACAGCCGCCTTACCTCCGAGGAAGTTACCTTCGCCTGCCCGCGGGGATTGCAAATCCCCGCTCCATAACGTTGGCGCAAACCGTTGAAAATGAACCCTGTATGGGTTCAATACAGTAGCGCGGGGCGACAACCCCGGGACGACTGTAAAACATCTAGTGTAAACCAACTCCCATTGTCGGCGAGATGGTTTACGTTTTTGTTAACCATGTAAACCAAGCGGATCAAAAGTTGGTTTACACCTATCTTCCTATCCCTTATACTCTTATCCCCTATGTATACCATGTATACAATGAAAACACTAATATTAAAAAAAGGGAAAAAGAGGGGCAAAAAGGGGGTAAAACGGGTGAAAACAGAAAAGTTTCGGCTTTTTTCGCCAAGTTGGTTTACACCCCTGAGAAGTCTCGGATATTGGCCGAAAAGGGAACAAGCGGGCGGCGGCAGGGTCGGGGAATGAAAAAAAAGTGTTACCTTTGCAGTTGTCAAACACCAACACACATCATCCGTTTTGATACTTACCAGTTCGTTAGAGACATTCGGGCGCTACTGCCTGTTTATGAAGCGAGTCTTCGGTCGCCCCGACCGATGGCGCGAAACCTTTCGCCGCACTTTCGGCGAGGTAATGAAGCTTGGAGTGGACTCCATTCCGCTTGTGCTGATTATCAGCGTTTTCATAGGTGCTGTCATCACCATTCAGATGCAGCTCAACGTGAGCTCGCCCCTGATACCGGCCTACTCGGTAGGACTTGCCACGCGCGACATCGTGCTTCTTGAGTTTTCCAACTCCATCCTGTGCCTGATTCTTGCGGGCAAGGTGGGTTCGAACATAGCCTCGGAGATAGGCACCATGCGGGTGACCGAGCAAATCGACGCCCTCGAGATTATGGGCATCAATAGCGCCAACTTTCTTGTTCTGCCCAAGATAGTGGGGTTTGTGCTCTTTATGCCTATCCTGGTGATATTCTGTATAGTGACATCCTATATAGGCGGCTATGGCGTGGCGGTGATGACCGACCTCATTCCGGTGAGCCGCTACCTCTACGGCCTACAGGCGATGTTCCAGGAGTGGTACGTTTGGTACGGCTTGATCAAGAGCCTGTTCTTCGCCTTCATCATAGCGTCGACGTCGAGCTTCTACGGCTACTACGTCCACGGCGGCGCCCTCGAAGTGGGCAAAGCGAGCACCAACGGCGTAGTGAGCAGCAGCGTGTTCATTCTCCTTTTCGATGTAATCCTCACCAAACTGCTGCTGCAATGATAGAAGTACGCAACCTCACCAAAAGTTTCGACGGGCGAACGGTGCTCGACGACGTCAGCGCCACCTTCCGCACCGGGTGCACCAACCTCATAATAGGCCAGAGCGGTTCGGGCAAGACAGTGCTGATGAAAAGTCTCGTAGGCCTTCTTCGCCCCGAGCAGGGGCAGATACTCTTCGACGGGCGCGACCTGCTAACCATGACGGCCGACGAAGTCCGCCAGCTGCGTCAGGAAATAGGTATGCTCTTCCAGGGGTCGGCGCTTTTCGACTCCGAGACCGTGCTGGGCAATGTGATGTTCCCGCTGAAGATGTTCACCAATCAGAGCTACAAGCAGATGCTCGACCGAGCCATGTTCTGCCTCGAACGCGTAAACCTCAAAGGCGCCGAGCATAAATATCCGGCCGAAATATCGGGCGGCATGCAGAAGCGAGTGGCCATAGCGCGCGCCATAGCCCTCAACCCCAAGTACCTCTTCTGCGACGAGCCCAACTCCGGCCTCGACCCCCGCACCTCAATACTCATCGACGAGCTGCTGAGCGACATCACCCACGAGTACGGCATCACCACCGTGATCAACACGCACGACATGAACAGCGTATTGGGCATCGGCGAGAACATCATCTTTATCCGCAACGGCCACCGGGAGTGGGTGGGCGACATGAGCCAAATCTACACCACTGCCAACAAGGCCCTCAACGAATTCGTATTCGCCACTCGCCTCTTCCAGCAGGTGCACGACTACGTTGCCAAACACGGACAGCCATGAGATTTGCCGACATACCGGGCCACGAGGACGTCAAAAAGCGTCTTCGGGATATGGCCGACAGCGACCGGCTGCCGCACGCGCTGCTGCTCGAAGGCCCGGCGGGCACGGGAAAGTTTGCTCTGGCCCGCGCTATGGCCCAGTATATACACTGCACAAACCGCGTCGGCGGCGACAGTTGCGGCCACTGCCCGGAATGTCGCCAGCATCAGAGCTTCAACCACATAGACACCGTCTACACCTTTCCGGTCATCAAAAAGAAGAGCAAGCCGACCATAAGCGCTGACTATTTCGACGAGTTCAAGACCTTCGTGCAGACCGACCCCTTCATGGACTTCCGCAACTGGACGCCTATGCTGGACAACCCCAACGCGCAGCCGCAGATCTACGTCGATGAAGGCGTCGAACTCATCCGTCGCCTCACCTTTATGACCCGCCGTTCGGCCCGCAAGGTCGCCCTGATGTGGCTTCCGGAAAAAATGGTACCCGCCACGGCCAACAAACTCCTCAAACTCATCGAGGAGCCCTTCGGCGACACCATGTTTATCCTCACCTCGGACACCCCTCGCCTCATCCTGCCGACAATCTACTCGCGCACCCAGCGCATCGAGGTGGCGCGCTATTCCGACAGCGAGCTGGCCGTGATACTCACCTCCAAGGGGTATGCTCCGGCGGCCGTGGCCGATGCGGTGGCTGTTGCCGACGGCAGCGTCAGCGAAGCCCTGCGTTACCTCACCGACAGCGGGCGCTATCAGCAGTTTTTCGGCCTTTTCACCGAGCTTATGCGCAAGGCCTACGCGCGGCGCGTCTCCGACCTTCGCAAGTGGAGCGTGCAGGCTGCCGAGCTGGGCCGCGAGGGCGCCATACAGTTCATCGACTATATGGGCCGTATGGTCCGCGAAAGCTTCATCATGCATCTTCGCGACCCCCGGCTGCAGGCCTGCGGGGCCACCGAACGCGCCTTTCTGACCAAATTCCACCCCTTCATCAACCACCGCAACGTCGAGGATTTCATGCGTCAGCTGGACAGTGCCCGCGAGCAGATAGCGGCCAACGGAAACGCAAAGATAATATTCTTCGACTTCGCCGTGCGGGCCATCATCCTCATACGCCGGTGACCCCCGCCGGCCTCTCCGACACCTTATGAGCCAACCCCTGCCAACCACCGGATTTCTGAGCGACGTGGCGCGATTCTTCGCTTCGTCGCCCGCGGGCCTGCCACCCCACGAGGACATAGTGTACGTTCTGCCCAACAAACGCGGGGCAATGTTCCTCAAAAAGCACATACAGGCCACTATGAGCCGCCCCGGGCGTATGCCGCGCCTGATGACCATGCGCAGCTTTCTGAGCTCGCTTGCGGGCTTTCCGGAAGCTCCCGAGCGGGCCGAAATCTTTATGCTCTACCAGGCCTACCGCACAGTGATGGAGCGCCGCGGCGCCGGCGATGCCGTAAGACCCTTCGACAGCTTCGTGTTCTGGGGCGATATGATAGCCGACGACTTCGACGAAATAGACCGCTCGCTGGTAAGCGCCGACGCCATCTTCCGCAACCTCAAGATAGTCAAAGAAATACAGGCCGACTACCTCGACGAAGACCAGAAAGAGATAGTTCGCCGGATATGGGGCGAGAGCCGTCTGACCGGCCATACCGAGCGCTTCTGGTTCCACGTCAAAAATGATGACAAAGAAGAAACGTTGGCACATAAGTTTGTGTTTATCTGGGAGATACTCGCCGAAGTATACCACGAATACAAATCCATCCTGCGCTCGAAGAAGCTCGTCAGCGTGGGCGACAGCTACCGGATGGCCGTCGAGAAAGTGAAATCGTGGTCGGCGGACACGCTGCCGCCCCACACCCACTATGCCTTCGTGGGCTTCAACGACGCCGGCGTTGCCGAAACACTCATCTTTCAGCGCCTGCAGGAGCTGGGGATAGCGTCCTTTGTGTGGGACATGGCACCCGTCGACCTCTTCGGCGAAGCTGCCGGTCGGCCCTTGAAGCGCCTCATACAGCTTGCCAAGGCCTTTCCGGCGCCCGAAGGCTTCCGCAGCAGCGGACACAAGGCCAAGGACATAGCCATCGACGTCTACGCCGTGCCCTCGCAGATAGTGCAGGCCAAGGCGGCGGGCAATACCCTCAACACATGGTGCACCGAAGGCTACACCGACCCCGAGAACCCCATCAACACCGCCGCCGTGCTCCCCGACCAGTCGATGCTTCTGCCGCTGATGTTCTCCCTTCCGGAGAGCATCCGCAAGCTGAACGTGTCGATGGGCCTGCCGTACCGTTCGACCACCTTCGCCTCCCTGCTGCAGAACATCGTCAGCATGCAGCTTCGTGCCCGCAAGCTTCGCGGCCGCTACCACTTCTATTATGAGGACGTCTGCGCCGTCCTCACCCACCCCCATATGCGCTATATCGACAGCGTGGCTGCCGACGCCGTTATGGACGACATCAAGCGAAACAAAATCTACAACATCGACCCCGACGACATAATCCGCCGCAATGGCGCCTTCCGCCCGGTCTTCACCGCCGTGCACGACCTGGGCGACGTCGACGAAGTGGCGCAGTACCTCGTAGACCTTTTCCGCTGGCTGTCGGACTCGCTGAGCGACGCCGATGCCGCCGCTGCCGCCGCCACCGGCGCAAAGGCAGCCCCCGCCGAGAAGTTCGAGCATAAAGTTCTGGAATACCTCGAGCGCTCCGTGGAGGCCCTTGCCGAGCTGGCCCGGGAGTACAAAGTCGATATGGCCGACCGCACCTTCCTTCGCCTGTTCGAGCGCATGCTCAACCACTCCGAAGTACCGGCCATGGGCACCCCGCTGGCCGGACTGCAGATACTGGGCGTGCTGGAAACGCGCACCCTCGACTTCGACAACGTCGCCGTGCTGTCGATGAACGAGCGCATCTTCCCCCGCAAGCAGTACACCCGCACCATGATACCCGGCGCACTGCGGGCGGGCTACGGGCTACCGGCACCCGACAGCCTCGAGAGCACCTACGCCTACTGCTTCTTCCGCCTGGTATCGCGCTCGGGGCGTCTTGCTCTGTTCTACGACTCGCGCCGCGGGCAGGACGGCTCAGGGGAGATGTCGCGCTACGTCAACCAGCTCATCTACCTGGTGCCCGAGCTGAAAATCCGGCACCACCGAATGGCACTGGGCGGCCGCGCCGACAAGGCCGAGCCAATCGTGGTCACCAAGACGCCCGAAGTGATGAAAGAAGTTAACCGCCTCCTTGCCGGCGGCGACCGCAACCTCTCGGCGAGCGCACTGAAGGACTACAAGAAATGCCCGCTTGCTTTCTACCTCAAATATGTCCGCAACCTACGCGGCGACGACGAAGTTGTCGACTACCTGAAGAACTCCGACCACGGCACCATAGTGCACAACGTGATTCAGAACGCCTTCAAGGCCTTCGGCAGCAGCCCCATCACCTACGATAAACTCACCGCCCTCATCGACCGCGACAACCCCACGCTGACCGAACTGGCCCTCAAAGAGGTTACGGCCTACAAGTACAAGGAATACGCCGCCACCCCCGACGAACTGCCGGCCGAAGGCCGCATAGCCGCCGAGCTCATCGCCGTGATAGCAGCGAGCGACATCCGCGCCGAGCGCGACAAATACTGCGCTGACGGCGCCTCCTTCGTATTCCGAAAGGCCGAGGAGAGGGTCAACGCGCCCTGGCCCATAGCGCCGGGACTGGAAGTGAACTGGAAGATGAGCATAGACCGCGTCGACGAGCTCTCGGACGGCTCGATGCGATTTGTGGACTTCAAAACCGGCGTCGACGAGGACTCTGTGGCCGACCTTGGGCAGCTCGCCGACCACAGCCTGAAAAAAGAAGGCATCTTCCAGCTGCTGACCTACTGCCAGGCGTGGCTCGACATCCGCGACCCCCAAGCCCGCATAAAGCCGGTGCTTCACATCACTCGCCAGCTCTCGCAGGCCCTGGGCATACGCGACATAACCATAGAGCGCAAACCCGTCGAAATCTACGAAGGCGACCTCGCGGTGCGCTTCAACGCCATCATCAAAGAGCTGATAGCCTCCATCTTCGACCGGAGCAAGCCGTTCGGTCAGTGCGATAAACTCGACGACTGCAAGTACTGCGAATTTAAAGACACCTGCGGGCGCTACCCCGTGTCGGATTTCTGAGACACTATGGCGGGCATATACGTCCATTTTCCCTTCTGCCACGCAAAATGCGCCTACTGCGACTTCTACTCGCTGGGGAGCCGCCGGCTTGCGCCGGAGTTCGCCGACAGAGCTGCCGCCGAAGTGGCACCTCGGCTGAAAGAGCTTGGCGGACAGAAGGTCACCACCGTCTATTTCGGCGGGGGCACACCCTCATCGCTGGCCCCCGGGCAGCTTGCCAAAGTCGTCGAAGCCCTACCGATGAGCCAAGTGGAAGAATTCACCATCGAGGTAAATTCCGAGGACGTAAACGCGGCCAATGCAGCGGCGTGGCGCTCGTTGGGAGCCAACCGCATCAGCATGGGCGTGCAGTCGCTCATCGACACCGAGCTTAGGGCAGTAGGACGGCGCCACACCGCCGCCGAGGCCCTGAAGGCCGTCGACACCCTGCGAGGGGCGGGCTTCGACAACATCAGCCTCGACCTCATCTACGGCCTTCCCGGGCAGACAATGCAGACGTGGGAGCGCTCGCTCGACGGCGTACTCGCCACCGGGGTGTCTCATCTGTCGGCCTACCTGCTCAGCTACGAGCCGGGCACACCGCTGACGCGCCGACTCGAACGGGGGTTGGTGGCCGAAGCCTCCGAAGCGACCGCAGAAGCAATGTACAGTCTGCTCTGCGCCAAAACGGCCGCCGCCGGAATGGAGCACTATGAGATTTCGAGCTTCGCCCGGCCGGGACGGCGGTCACGCCACAACTCATCGTACTGGGACCTGACGCCTTACCTCGGCATCGGCCCGGGGGCCCACAGCCTCGGAGCCGACGGCACGCGGCGCCGGCACACCCCCGACCTGAAGGCATGGCTTGCCGACCCCCTGGCCATCGAGACAGAGGAAGAAAGCCCTGAGGAAGCCCTCGACGACCTGCTCATCATCCGCCTGCGCACCGCCGAAGGGCTCGACCTGGCCACACTTGCCGCCGACCGGCGGGCAGAACTGCTCGAAGCCGCCGCACCCGCACTGAAGACCGGGCGCCTCACCCTGGAGCAAGGGTGCCTGCGCATCCCCGCCGACCACTGGCTGACCGCCGACGCCATAATACGACCGCTGCTGTTTGGATAATAATAGGATAATTGCTAACTTTGCAGCCGATGGCCAAGTCAGAACCGCAAAACACCGAGCTCACCCTGGAGGAACGCCTGCGCAGTCCCAAGACAGTGCGCGCAGCCTTCGGCGACCTCATCGCGCAGTATACGCAGCCGCTGTACTGGCAGATACGGCGCATGGTAGGCTCACACGACGACGCCAACGACGTGCTTCAGAACACCTTTCTCAAGGCTTGGGCCAATATAGAGAACTTTCGGGGAGAGGCCCGTCTGAGCACATGGCTGCACAAGATAGCCATCAACGAAAGCCTCAACTTTCTCGAAAAGGAAAACCGGCGGCAGGCCGTTTCGCTCGACGACGCGCCGGCAGCCGCCGACATCGCCGCCGACACCACCGCCCTCGACGGCGAAGAACTTGCCGCCGAACTCCGCAAAGCAGTCGGACGGCTCCCCGCCAAGCAGCAGCTCGTATTCAATATGAAGTACTTCGACGACATGAAGTACGAAGAAATCTCCAACATACTCGGCACCAGCGTCGGCGCCCTCAAAGCGTCGTACCACGCCGCAGTGAAAAAAATAGAACAGTTTTTTTCCGGACGCGAATAAACCTTGAGCCTTGCAAACAGTCTAAAAAGATAAAAAAGAACTATGGCAACCAAAGAAAGCATACTTGACCGAGCATCCCGCCAAGGCCTCAACACGCCCTCGGCCGGAATGAAGGTGCCCGACGGTTACTTTGAGGATTTCGCCGCCCGGATGGCAGTCGCCCTGCCCGAACGCCCGGAGCTGGAGAACCCCGAAGCCGCCGCCCGCGCCGAGCGGCCCACCCTTTGGCGCCGAGTGCGGCCCTACGTCTATATGGCGGCTATGTTTGCCGGCATTTGGCTTATGCTGCAGATGTTCGCTATGATCGGCATGGGCAGCAAGCTCAAGCCTATGGACCAGAACCCCGTACTTGCCGAGGCGTTGAGCGACGACGATTTCATGTTCGACTACCTTTACGACGACTATAGCACCTACGAGCTCTACGGCGAAGTCATCGACCCCGCCGAGGGCGACTATGAATACGACTACAGTCAGGACGTCGACCTCGACATACCCGAAAACGTTATTCTTCCCGACACTGCCACCCGATGAAAGCCATACGCCATATACTCCTTCCCGCCGTAGCCCTGATGCTTTGGGCAGCCCCGGCAGCGGCTCAGACTCCCGACAACGGCGAGCCTGCCGCCGAGTACAACCGCGAACAGTATATCAACGAAATCCGGTCCTACAAGCACGATTTTCTTGCCCGCGAGCTTGACCTCTCGCGCGAGCGCCAGCGCGCCTTCTTCCAGAGCTACGACGCCATGGAGGACGAGCTGCTGCAGCTCAACGAAGAAACCCGCGAGCTCGAACGACGCATCGACGGCACAGCAGATGCCAGCGAAGTGGAGCTTGAGGCCGCCGCAACGGCAATATACGGCCAAAAAGCCAAAGAGGCCGAAATCGAAAGCAGATACCTCGAAGTTTTCCGCACACAGCTCACACCGCGGCAGCTCTTCCGCCTCAAGGGTGCCGAGCGCCGCTTCAACCAGTCGCTGATGCGCCACCACCGCCGTATGCGAGCCGAAGAGCGGGGACGCGGCCCGCGGCGATAAATTTAAAATTTAAAATTTAAAATTTATAATTGGGGCGCCTCGGATAGGGGCGCCTTCAGTTTTCTTCGCGGATTGGGTTAAAATGCGTAACTTTGCAGACGAATATGAAGACAGCGCTAATATGCATGGGAAAAGTGCGCACACGGCAGGTGCAGGAGCTCATTGAGGGCTACAGCGCCCGCATAGGCCACTATTTTCCCTTTGAACTCATCGCAGTGCCCGACGTGAAGATGAGCCGTCCCGACCCCGACCGCCAGAAAGAACAGGAGGGCGCCCGCTTTATGGCGGAAATAGGGCCGACCGACACCGTAGTGCTCTGGGACGAGCGCGGACGCGAACTCACATCGCGCGAACTGGCCGCATATATGGAGCGCATGAACACCGAGGCGCGCCGACTGGTACTGCTCATCGGGGGCCCCTACGGCTTCTCGAAAGAGATATATGCCCGCGCCAACGGCATGCTGTCGCTTTCGCGGCTCACACTGCCTCACGAACTGGCGCGCCTGCTGGCCGCCGAGCAAATCTACCGCGCCGGCACCATACTACGCGGCGAACCGTACCATCACGATTGAGACATGGCCAACTTACTGACAGTAGAAAACCTCTGCAAGAGCCTGGGCGACCGGGTTATTTTTGAAAATATATCGTTTGGCGTCGACGAAGGCGAGAAAATCGGCATCGTGGCCCGCAACGGCACGGGCAAATCGACCTTGCTCTCCATTTTGGGCGGCACGCAGAAGGCAGACAGGGGCACCGTGACAGGCCGTTCGGGCCTCAAGACAGCCTACCTGCCCCAGGAGCCCCGCTTCGCCGAGGGCGCCACCGTTCTGGAAGCCGCATTGGACAGCACCGACGAGCGCGCCACCATAGTACGCGACTACACCGCCGCCATGGCCTCCGGCGACCGGGAAGCCATACACCGCGCCGTCAGCGCCATGGACGCCATCGACGCCTGGGACTATCAGGACCGCCTTGCGCAGGCTCTGACGCGCATGGGCCTTGCCGACTCCATGCAGCCCGTGGCAACCCTATCGGGCGGACAGCGCAAGCGGCTTGCCCTTGTGCGCACCGTCATGGCCGAGGCCGACCTGCTTCTGCTCGACGAGCCCACCAACCACCTGGACATAGCCACCATAGAATGGCTGGAGGCATGGCTGAGCCGCTCGCGGGCCACGCTGCTGATGGTGACCCACGACCGCTATTTCCTCGACCGCGTCTGCAACCGCATCCTCGAAATGGATGCCCGAACCGTATTTTCCGTGCAAGGCAACTACGACATGTACCTTCGCCGGCGCGCCGAACGCCTTGAGGCTATGGACGCCGAGTTGGCGCGAGTGAAAAACATACTCCGCAAAGAGCAGGACTGGATGAGCCGACAGCCGCAGGCACGCGCCGGAAAGGCCAAATTCAGAATCGACAACTTCCACACCCTCACAGAGCGCGCCCGCATCGACACCACCGAGCGCAACGTGCGCCTCGACGCCGCCTCCTCGCGGATAGGAAGCAAAATTTTCGAGGCCGAGGGCGTCAGCAAAGCCTACGGCGACAAAATAGTGCTCAAAGACTTCACCTACACCTTCGCACGGGGCGAGAAAGTGGGAATAGTGGGTCCCAACGGCGTCGGCAAGTCGACCTTCATCAAAATGCTGCTGGGCTTGGTGCCTCAGGACTCCGGGGAGTGGAACGTCGGCGAGACGGTTCGCTTCGGCTACTACAGCCAGGACGGCATCGAATTCGACACCTCGAAAAAAGTAGTGGATGCCGTACAGGAAATCGCCGACGACATCGACCTTGGCGAAGGTCGCCGCATAGCACCCATGCAGTACCTTCAGCGCTTCCTCTTCTCGCCGGCCGACCAGCAGAAGTACATCTACAAACTCTCCGGGGGCGAGCGGTGCCGCCTCCATCTGGCCGTTACGCTTATGCGCCAACCCAACTTCCTCATCCTCGACGAGCCCACCAACGACCTGGACATCGTCACCCTGGGCATACTCGAGGAATATTTGGCTGAGTTCAAGGGGTGTGTGATAGTTGTGAGCCACGACCGCTTCTTTCTTGACTCGATAGTGGACCACCTCTTTGTGATGGAAGGCGGGGGCATGGTGCGCGACTTCCCCGGCAACTACACCGACTACCGCACATGGCGCGAAGAAGAGGCCAGACAGCAGCAGAAAGCCGCCGCCAAAACCGCCGAGGCCGACACCCGCAGCCGCCGGTCCGCATCGCGCCCTGCAAAGCTGACCTATCGCGAGCAGAAGGAGATGGAAAGCCTTGAAAAGGAGATAGAGCAGCTCACGGCCGAAAAAGCCGAGATAGAAGAATTTTTCGCCTCCGGCGGCGAAGGCGACTACGACTCGCGGTCCAGACGCCTTGCCGAAGTCAACGAGTTGCTCGACGACAAGGAAATGCGCTGGCTCGAACTCTCCGAGAAGGCCTGAGAGCGGCGGCCGCGACGCCATATCTGGTAGGAGTTTATCAGATTCTGCCAGATGCTGTAGAAGGCCAGGAAAGACGAAGCAAGCGGATTGAGGTAGGTATTGGCCATCCATATTCCCATGGCCGAGTTTTTCTGGAACAGCAGCTGCTGACCGGCCACAGCATCGCCGCATCGCCGCCCTATAGCCCTGCCGGCGGCCAGCTGCACCACGCAGACAGCGGCGGCTCCTATGCCCAGTGCAATCACCGTAGGCCAGTTGCCGCGGCCGTGGAGGAAGATGAAGTCGATGGTCTGCCCAAGAGTTAAAAGCAGGGCGAGGGCCCAAATGTAGAAAGCCAGCCCGCTGTGCTTTTTCAGCTTGTCGGCCACCGGTTTAGCCCACAGCTGCAGACAGAGCATCACGAAGAAAGGCAGGCCGATGACCGAGGCTATTCGGCCGAAGATGGCGAAGAAGGCGTCGGTGCCGCTCATGCCGTCGGTATTTCCCACAAAAGTGAACATCACCGGAGCCAGCACGCACACCAGCAGGTTGCCCACGATAGTGTATGCCACAGTGTACTCGCGCTTGGCGCCCAGGGCCACTGCGACAACCGTCACCGAGCCGGCCACCGGGCACAAACCGCCCAGCATCATGCCCTGTGCGAGAGTGATATTGCCTGTGGCGATCCTGAAGCCGAGAAAGAGCGCCACGGCAACCACCGTCTGCGCAAGCATGAGCCAGAGGTCGATGCGCTCGAAGCGCAGCCGGCGCAACTCCGTGGAGGAGAAGGTAAGAAGCAGAAGCGTGAACACCAGATACGGCACGATGCCGCCGCAGAGGGCGCAAAGGTCGTGAAGGAGCAGCCCCAGCACAATAGCGGCAGGCAGAATGAAAGGCTTGATGCGGGCAATGGACACCATTTGGCAGACAGACTATTTATCGCGCGCTGAAATCAGGCGCAACAACTTTGGCGATAGGCCTATAAGGTAGAGCGCGGCCAGCACGCACACAAAAACAAAAGCCAGAAAACCGGCAAGACGACCATCGTCGACCGGGCCGACAGTGTCGAGCACGTTGGGCTCGTCGAGCGAGTCGGGGACAGAGGCGGTGGAAGCCTCCGCAAGGTCGTCGGGCAGCGACGAAAGAGAGCGTTTCCACACAATGCGACCGCCGCGGGTATATACAATAGCCGCGCTACCCCGCACAAGCTGCTGCAGACCGGTATCCTCGGCGGAAAACACCGGGAAGGTAGGTCGGGTAAGGTCCAGCCAGTATCGAAAAGCGGCGCCACGGTTGCCGACAACGGCGAAAAAGTCGATATTCTGCGCTCGGAGGGAGCGGTGGAGCTCGTTGACAAGATGCGAGCGGCTGAGGAACTGCATTCCGGGGTCGGGCACGATGAGCCAAGCCTGCGGCATGGAATCGTCGACAAGGTCGGCGCCGACATCCTCGCCGTCGTCGTCGCGCACGGCAATGTCGGGGGCATCGTCGTCGGCACCTTCGCTTCCCACAAACGTCCAGGAATCGTCGGGCAGCTCATCCAGAGAGAACGCACGTCGCTCGCCGGCACGCTCATAGATGAAAGTAGCCTGAGCATCGTCGTCAGAAGCCTCGGCCTGAGGATGGAAAATCTCGGTGCCGAGCTTGAAGGGGCGGAAATCCACCACCGGCTGCACATGGTAGCCGATGAAAGAGAGCAGAAGGGGGAAAGCCATCGAAGCCGTTGCCACAAGCCACTGAATAGGAGCGGGGTAGAGGCCCGGAGTACGGCGGTTGCGCAGCAGCAGGTAGACCACCACAGCGCTGATGACGATGTTCTTGGCCAAAGTGGCGCCGTTGGAAATGACAAAGAGATCGCCAAAACAGCCGCAGTCGGCAACCGGATTGGCAAAGAAGATATAGACCGTCAGCGGCAGCATAAAGGCCATCATCGCCGCCGCGCTCCACACCGCCACCCTCTTGAGGCAACCCGAAGCAAGCAGAACGCCCGTGGCAAACTCCACCGCGGCCAGAGCCATACACCCGGCCACAACAGCCTCATGGGGCACCTGCAGGCCCCAGGCAGCGAGATATTCGCCGGTTTTGATGATGAAACCGGCCGGGTCGACCGACTTGGCCCAGCCCGAAACGATGAAAACGGCTCCCACGGCCAAACGGGCCAGCCACACCGTCAGCCGATTGAGCCAAACCCTTCGGCGAGCGGCTTTGGTGACAGCCGTGGAAGCATCAGCCTTCATCAGTCAGTTTGATAACAGCAAAGACAGCGTAATTGATAATATCGAAGTAATTAGCGTCGATGCCCTCGCTGACGGAGGTAGCGCCGGCGTGGTCCTCGATTTCCTTGATTCGCTCAAGCTTTGTGAGGATGATGTCGTCGAAGCTCAGCACACGCATGCTTCGCCAAGCCTCGTCGTAGTCGTGGTTTTTGGCCTTCATAAGCTCCAAAGCCTCAGCAGCCACAGCATCGTAGAATCCCAGAGCTTCGGCGGGAGAAATATCCTTGGTGTCGGCGTAGCCTCGCCGCAGCTGGATGATACCGATAATACCGTAGTTCACAATGGCCATAAACTCGGGCAGGATACCTTCGCCGACAGCCGAGACGCCCTTGACCTGAAGCGAGCGGATACGCTTGGCCTTGATGAAAAGCTGGTCGGTGATGGCCTGAGGACGCATAATACGCCATGAAGCACCGTAGTCGCTGAGCTTAGCGGCGAAAATATCGCGGCAGCGGACCACCGCGCTGTCGAACTGGGCGTTGGTGCGGGCCTGGCTCATAGAATCAGCATAGCGTCGCCGTAGCAACCGAAATGGTACTTCTCTTGGATAGCCTGCCGGTAGGCTTCCATCACCAGGTCGTAGCCGCCGAAGGCCGCCGTCATCATCAGCATGGTGCTGTAGGGCATATGGAAGTTGGTGACAAGGCTGTTGCACACCTCGAAGTCGTAGGGCGGGAAGATGAACTTGTTAGTCCAGCCGGTGTAGGTCTTCATGTGGCCTCCCATACTTTCGGCCGTGGCGATAGCCCGAAGCACCGAAGTGCCGACGGCGCAGACGTGGGAGCCGGCGTCTTTCGATGAGTTGATCAGGTTGACCAACTCGGGAGTGGCGTCCATCTGCTCGGAGTCCATGCGGTGCTTGGTGAGGTCTTCGACATCAATCTCGCGGAAAGCGCCCAAACCGCTGTGCACGGTTAGGAAAGCCTTCTTGACGCCCTTGATTTCCAAGCGAGTGAGGAGCTCGCGGGAGAAGTGAAGGCCGGCAGCGGGAGCCACCACAGCGCCTTCGCGCTCGGCGAAAATACACTGGTAATTTGTGGCGTCGTCCGGCTCCGACTCGCGGTTGATGTAAGGAGGCAGGGGAGTTGTGCCCAGAGCATACAGGGCAGCCTTGAATTCATCGTGGGGGCCGTCGTAGAGGAAACGCAGAGTACGACCGCGGGAGGTAGTGTTGTCGATAACCTCTGCCACCATCGACTCGTCTTCGCCGAAGTATAGCTTGTTGCCGATACGGATTTTGCGGGCGGGTTCGACAAGAACGTCCCATAGCTTGTTTTCGGCGTTGAGTTCACGCAGCAGGAAAACCTCGATGCGGGCGCCGGTCTTCTCTTTGTTGCCGTAGAGCAGAGCGGGGAAGACCATAGTATTATTGAAAACGAGAACGTCGCCGTCGTTAAAGTAGTTCAGAATCTCCTTGAAGATGTGGTGCGAGATATTTCCGGTGCGTCGTTCGACCACCATGAGGCGACATTCGTCGCGTGCGGTGAGTGGACGCTCGGCAATCAGTTCGTCTGGGAGGTTGAATTTGAACTGTGAGAGTTTCATTGTCTGACTATAAGGCGTTTATGCTGTGATATAGGCTGATGTTCGTTGCCGTTTGGTTTATTTTGTTTCGGGTGAATACCATTCGGGGTATTCTATGGTAGTGTTTTTGATAAGCTCGGTGGCTTGCGGGATTGTCATACAGCTGTCGATGGAGACATCGCCCACGCGGGTGCGTCGGAGCTCGCTCAGATGAGCACCCGAACCCAGAGCCACGCCGATGTCGCGGGCCAAAGCGCGTATATAGGTGCCCTTGCTGCAGACCACGCGGATAGTAATCTGCGAGGGGCAGAAGCGGAGAAGCTCTATTTCGTCGATGGTAAGCGTTTTGGGCTTTAGGTTGACTTCGCGGCCTTTGCGGGCGAGGTCGTAGGCCCTCTTGCCGTCGATTTTGCATGCGGAGAAGGCCGGAGGCACCTGACTGATAGTGCCGAGGAAGTCTTTGAGGCGTTCGCGCACCAGCTCCTCGGTGATATGTTCGGTAGGGAAGAAGGCATCCGGCTCCGTCTCGAGGTCGAAACTTGGCGTGGTGGCTCCCAGCGCCAAGGTGGCCACATATTCCTTCACGCCGGACTGGAGCTCGTCGATGCGTCGGGTGGCCCGGCCGGTGCAGATTAGCATCACACCGGTAGCAAGCGGGTCGAGAGTGCCGGCATGGCCTACCTTAATCTTGCGGCTGCCCAGACGGCGCGACACCTCGCCGCGGATGCGTTTCACGGCGTCGAAACTCGTCCAGCCCAGCGGCTTGTCGATGCAGATTATTTCGCCTTCGATAAAATTCAAAGTATGTTGAATTTAGGAATTTGAAAAAACGAAGAATTAGAACAGACCGGCATGCTTGGCGATGCAGACAGCACCCACAATGGCGCAATAAGCGGCAAACCAAATCAGCTTGCCTTTCTTGACCAGCTCGATCATCCACTTGCAGGCCACGCAGCCCACGGCGAAGGCAGCCAAAAAGCCCGTAGCGAGGGCCACGAAGCTCACGGCGGGCGCGTCCACACCGGCAGCGGCATCGAGGGCGTCGACACCGAAAATCTTGCGGGCGTCGAGCACAGCCTCGCCGAGAATCGGGATGATAACCATCAGGAAGGAGAAGTAGGCAACCTGGTCGCGCTTGTCGCCGATGATAAGACCGGTGGCGATGGTAGTGCCGGAGCGCGAAAGACCCGGCAGCACGGCCACAGCCTGAGCGCAGCCGATGACGAAAGCATCTACAAAAGTGATGTTACGGGGCTTGCCGCCAAGAATAGGCCGCTGACCCTCCTCGCCGGGGCGGGTGCGGAAGAAATAGCTGAAAGCCAGCAGAAGAGCAGTGACCAACAGGCAGCATCCCACCAAGCCGAGTCCTTGTCCGAAGATAGTCTCGATAGTGTCTTTGAAGCAAACGCCCACTATACCGATAGGCACGCAGCTGACCAGAATCTTGAGCACATAGTAGAAGTTGTCGTCGCGCTTCCAAGTGAAGAAACTGCGGCACAGAGGCCAGAATTCCTTCCAGAGAATAACGATGGTGCTGAGCACGGTGGCAACGTGGAGGGCAACGTCGAACTCCAGATTCTGAGCTCCGCCGAGGTCGACCCCGAGAATTTCGCGGAAGATTTCGAGATGGCCGGAAGAACTGATGGGAAGATATTCTGCAAGACCCTGGACGATGCCAAGGATGAGAGCGTCGAGTGTATCCATTGGGCAGACAGTTACTTAGCTTTAGGTTTGATGATTATAGCAACCGCCATTGCAACAAAGCCGATGAAAGCCACAGCCGGGCCGACAACGATGCGACGTGTGCTGAAAATATCGGGGTTGAAGGCTTCTGTGGTTGAGCCAGCGCCCAGCATAAGGATGAAACCCAGTATGATGAGAACCGCCGACACGCCCATAGCGATGAAGTTGAGGCGCCCCAGAGGCATCTGCGAAGCCTTCGGCAAGCTGTTTTCCCCGTCTTCGGTCCCGGCAGGGTTGATTTTCTTAGTAGTGTTCATTTTATTTGAGGAACATCTCGTCGTAACTCTTGGCGAGATAACGGTTGGTTGCAAAAAGCGAAGTGAGACCGCAGAGCAAAACGCCGCAGACCACAGCCAGAGCGCAAATGACCCCGGTGGCGACCCACGACAGAGCAGAATCGACAGCCGGGTCGGCTCCGGCAGCCCAGGCGCGCACCGCGCAGAGCACGGCAGAGGCGGCCATACCGGCCAAGAACCCGTTGAGGATGCCGGCCGACACGAAGGGCCGGCGGATGAAGCCGGCGGTGGCGCCCACCAGACGCATAGTGTGGATGGAGAAGCGGCGGCTGTATATGCTCAGACTCACCGTATTGTTAATCAAGATGATAGAAATTACGAGCAGAACAACACCGAGCACGGTCAGCACGAGCCGCAGACGGGAAAGGGTGCGGTCGACGCCCTCAATGACCTCGGAGGCCGAAATCACCTCCTGCACTCCATCGATGGCGGCGCAGGCGGCGGCGATAGCGGCAATACTGTCGGCCGAGGCATATTCAGGCTTGACCTTAACTTCAATTTCGGCACAGTAGGGGTTGACGCCCGGTTCAAGGGCCAGGCCGCCCACGGCGGCCGCCTCGAAAGCAAGGATAGAGTCGGCGCTGAGAAAAGCGACCTCACGCACACCGCGGTCGAGGGCCATACGCTCGGCAACGGCAGCGGCTTGGTCGTCGGGCAGACCGCGCTCCAGGCGCGCCGTGAAGCCCAGACTACCCTGCAGGTCGTCGCCCAGCGAAGAAGCCGCCACAGCCAGCATGGCAGCGAGCCCAAGCAGAATGAGGACCAAAGACACACTCACCATAGAGGTGATGCGGGAGCCGAACGTGGATATTATTTTAGAGCCTTTGTCGGGCATGATGAGAAGCAGCCTGTTGAGGTTGGTGCGCAATATTTCTAAATTCGTGCAAAGTTAGCACATTTTTGGAAACCGGGCAAAAAAAACTTCACGAATGGCAAAATTTAAGTCGGCATTATTAATATATGTAAAGGGAGCGGGGAGAAAGGGCACTTTTATTTCGCCATTACAAAAAAAAGCTATAACTTTGCGGCTGAAAAAAGAGGCCTAACCACGTCCGGGCCTCAAAGACCAAAGGCAATATAATACATAATCCAACATTATATGGTAAGCTATAAGGAATTGGGTCTTGTGAACACCCGCGAGATGTTCAAGAAGGCCATCGAAGGCGGCTACGCCATCCCCGCATTCAACTTCAACAACATGGAGCAGCTGCAGGCCATCATCAAGGCCGCAGCCGAAGAAAAATCTCCCGTCATACTTCAGGTTTCCAAAGGCGCCCGCAACTACGCCAACGCCACCCTTCTGCGCTACATGGCCCAGGGTGCAGTGGAATATGCCAAGGAGCTTGGCTGGGAAAATCCCCAGATTGTTCTCCACCTGGACCACGGCGACTCCTTCGAACTGTGCAAGAGCTGCATCGACATGGGCTTCTCGTCTGTGATGATCGACGGTTCGCACCTTCCCTACGAAGAAAACGTAGCCCTCACCAAGCAGGTAGTTGACTATGCCCATAAGTTCGACGTTACCGTAGAAGGCGAGCTGGGCGTGCTTGCCGGCGTAGAGGACGAAGTATCGGCCGACCACCACACCTACACCGACCCCGAGGAAGTAATCGACTTCGCAACCCGCACCGGCTGCGACTCGCTGGCCATCTCCATCGGCACCAGCCACGGCGCCTACAAGTTCACCCCCGAGCAGTGCACCCGCAACGCCGAGGGCAAGCTCGTGCCCCCGCCCCTGGCTTTCGACGTACTCGACGCCGTTATGGCCAAGCTGCCCGGCTTCCCCATCGTGCTCCACGGCTCCTCGAGCGTGCCCCAGGACGAAGTTGACACCATCAACATGTTCGGCGGCAAACTCCCCGACGCCATCGGTATCCCCGAAGAGCAGCTCCGCAAGGCCGCCAAGAGCGCAGTATGCAAAATCAACATCGACTCCGACAGCCGTCTGGCCATGACCGCCGCCGTGCGCCGCGTATTCGCCGAAAAGCCCGGTGAATTCGACCCCCGCAAGTACCTCGGCCCGGCCCGCGACAACATGGAGAAGCTCTATCGTCACAAAATCGTGAACGTGCTCGGCTCCGCCGGCAAAGCTTGAGATAAGCAACACCGCCCGGCGCGCTTCGAGGCTGACAGGCCTTCGGCGAGGCCGGACAGACAGAATATGATGGTGCCGGCCGCAAAGTCGGCACCATCGTTTTTACACAAAGCAATGGCAGAAACCGTCTACAATCCCATGCAGACCGTCAAGAGGCGTTTCTTCGCCATGCGCAACGGCGTCATCGCCGAGGTGCTGCGCAAGGCAGGCTCGCCCTTTCGAATCATCTTCGGTCTCAACCTCCCGCAGATAGTGGACATAGCACGCGGCATAGGCCGCGACCCCGAGCTGGGGCGCGCGCTGTGGGCCAACAGCACCACTCGCGAGAGCATGCTTCTTGCGCCCATGCTTATGGAGCCGGCGGAATTCACACGCGCCGAGGCACGCTCCTGGGCAGAAAGCGTAGGCGCGGTCGAAGTTGCCGACATTCTGTGCCACCGCCTGCTGCGCCATGTTCCCTATGCCGCCGAGATGGGCGCTGAGCTGGCCGACAGCACCGACGCCATGCAGCGCTATTTGGGTGCCCGGCTAATGATGAATATAGTCGGGCAGTACCCTGGAGCAGCGAAGGCCGTTGCCGAAAAAGTGGCGGCAGCCGCCAACCCTCTAACCGACCGCCTGGCTGCCATGCTCGCCGAGGAGGCTCGCTTTTATCTCGACGACCAGCAATGAAGCCAACCGTAGCCAAGGCCAACTGCACCATCCTCGCCGACTTGCTCGCGTCGTACGGCGTAGAGCACGTTGTGCTTTGTCCCGGTTCGCGCAATGCGCCTGTGTCGCTGGCTATAGAGCGCTCCGGAAAGTACCGCACCCACGTCATCATCGACGAGCGCAGCGGAGCCTTCGTCGCTTTGGGCATGGCAAAAGAGACGGGCCGACCCGTTGCGGTTGCAGTTACCTCCGGCACAGCCCTTCTGAACTGCGCGCCGGCAGTGGCGGAGGCTTATTATGCCCGCGTTCCGCTTATAATAGTGTCGGCCGACCGTCCGGAAAGGTGGATAGACCAGCGCGACAGCCAGACCATACGGCAGCCAGGAGCACTGGCAAACATAGTGCGCGACACCGTCGACGCACCCGACACCCTCGAGCCCTCCCACATCAACCTGCTGATCAACAGAGCGCTCACCGCGGCTACGGGCAACATACCCGGCCCGGTGCACATCAACCTGCCGCTCGACAAGCCTCTGACAGCACTGATTCCAAGCGAAAAAGCGGTCAGGGGCCATAAAATCCACACCGACTTCGCCATATCGCCTTCGCCGGAAGCCCGTGCCGACATCTACGTCCGGCTGACCAACATGGACAAAGTGCTCGTGGTCGCCGGCTCCGGCTGCGACCTCTCCGGCGTGCGATTCGGAGGGGCAGGCAACATCGCGCTGCTGGCAGATTTAAGCGCCAACTGCGCCGATGCAGTTTGCAGCCCAACATCCTTCGACAGCCACATCCTCGGCAAAGACCTGGAGCCGGATGTGATAGTCAATCTCGGAGGCACCATCGTCTCCGACCATTTCAAGGCCTTTCTGCGCCGCTGCTCCTGCCCGACAGTCAACATCGGCTTCGACGACGCCCCCGTGGATACCTTCGGACGACTTGAGCGCCAGACACAGATCTCTCCCCGCGTCTTCATGGAGCAGTGGGACGACTATATCAAAAGAAGCGGCATAAAAACCGGCTCGGAATACTCCTTGAACTGGCGGGAACTTTATGGGGAGGAATTCTCTATTCCTTGGGGTGAGAAACTAAGCGATTACGAGACCCTTCTACATCTCTACCGCGCGCTTATGGGCGAAAATAAGAAAAGCGGCCTTACCCTCTTTTTGGCAAACGGCATGACCGCTCGCTATGCCCAGCTTTTCAGGTGGCCGGCCAAGGTGGTCGACCAGCGGGGAGTAAGCGGCATCGAAGGCTGCACGTCGACCGCCGCCGGAGCCTCGCTTGCCACCGACAGCACCGTGCTGCTGCTCACCGGCGACATGGGAGCCGCCTACGACATCGGCGCCCTGGCCACCCCCGGACTGCAGGGCAACTTCAAAATAGCGGTGACGGACAACGGCGGCGGCGACATCTTCCGCCACGTGCCCACCACACGCGACTTCCCCGAAACAGAGCGACTCTTCGCTGCCGCGCCCCAACTCCCCCTGCTCCAGCTTGCGGCAGCCTACGACTTCAACTACTACACCGCCGACAGCCCCGACAGCCTTGAAGAGGCCATAACCCTTTTCCTGGCCGAGCAAGACCGACCGGCGATACTTCACGTCAAAACCGACCCGGACGCCAACCAACTACACTACAGCACATTCCTATCCCTTAAATAAAATGGAAACACGCACCTGGACCCCCATAAAAGAGTACACCGACATACTCTTCGACCTTTATAAAGGCATAGCCCGCATAACAATCAACCGCCCCAAAGTCTACAACGCCTTCCGCCCCCAGACCAACCACGAAATCCTCGACGCACTCGGAATCTGCCGCGACCGACAGGACATCCGCGTAGTCGTGCTCACCGGTGCGGGCGACAAAGCCTTCTGCTCCGGCGGCGACATCAACTACAAAACCTCCGGGGGCTACCGCGATGAAGACGGCACCCCGCGTCTGAACGTGCTCGAAGTGCACAAAGCCATCCGCTCGCTCGTAAAACCCGTCATCGCGGCCGTCAACGGCTACAGCATAGGCGGGGGCAACGTGCTTCAGGTGGTTTGCGACCTCACCATAGCCTCCGAAAACGCCATCTTCGGGCAGACCGGACCCAAAGTAGGCAGCTTCGACGCCGGATTCGGCTCCAGCTACCTGGCCCGCTGCGTCGGCCAGAAGAAAGCCCGCGAGATATGGTTCCTTTGCCGACAGTACAACGCCGCCGAAGCTCTCGAAATGGGCATGATCAACAAAGTGGTGCCTCTTGAGCAGCTCGAGGACGAATACGTCGACTGGGCCGAAACCATCATGAAGCGCAGCCCCTTCGCAGTGCGAATGATCAAACGCGCCCTCAACGCCGAACTCGACGGCCAGCACGGCCTGATGGAATTTGCCGGCGACGCCACCCTGATGTACTACCTCATGGATGAAGCCACCGAGGGCAAAAACGCCTTCCTGGAGAAGCGCGACCCCGACTTCGACAAATATCCGCAATTTCCGGGATGAGCATAGCCGCACAGTGGACACCCCTCGACCTTGACTTCGCCTTCGAAGCCGTTACTTCGCGCGAAAGGATGTGGCACCGCCGCACATACCTCGTGCGGGTGTGGGACACCTCTGCGCCCCAAGTGCGCGGAGTGGGGGAGTGCGGCCTCTTCCGGGGCCTCTCCGCCGACGACACCCCCGACTACGAAGAGCGCCTGGCGGAGTGGTGCAGCCACCCTGAGGATTGGCGAGGATGCACAATGCCCTCTGTCCGCTTCGGGCTTGAAACCGCCTTCGCCGACCTCGCAGCCGGGGGGCGCCGAAACTGGACCGACAACAACGACTGGCTCGACGGACGCACCGGCATACCCATCAACGGCCTCATCTGGATGGGCGACCGCAACACTATGTTTCGGCGCATACAGGAGAAGATTGAAGCCGGATTTAAAGTGCTGAAATTGAAGATTGGAGGCATAAACTTTGAAGAGGAGGTCGAACTACTGCGCTACATCCGGTCGCGGTTCGGCGCCGACGAGCTCGAAATACGTCTCGACGCCAACGGCAGCATGAGCCCCGCCGACGCCCCCGGACGCCTGGAGCGCCTTAGCGCCTTCGACATCCACTCGATTGAGCAGCCCGTTCGCGCCGGCCTGACGGATGTGATGGCCCGGCTATGCCGCACCTCGCCGGTGGCCATAGCCCTGGACGAAGAACTTATAGGCTGGAAAGAACCCTCCGAGATGGAAGAACTGCTGACGGCTATCCGTCCGCAACATATCATCCTCAAACCAAGCCTTATAGGCGGATTTGAAGTCGTCGAAAACTACGTAGCCCTCTGCCGGCGCCACAACATAGGCTGGTGGCTGACCTCCGCCCTCGAAAGCAACGTCGGGCTCAACGCCATCGCCCAATGGACCGCAACCGAAATGAGCCGTGGAGCCATCGTGCCGCAAGGACTCGGCACCGGAATGCTCTACACCAACAACATATCCTCGCCGCTGACCATGCGCGGAGGCAGCCTGTGCCACAAACCCGGCGCTGCATGGGGCGACCTGAACGCACTGCCATGGAGATAGAGCAGTTCAAGGCATATTTCACAGGTCCCGGCGATTGGGTGGAGGCCCACACCTCCGGCTCGACAGGCGCTCCCAAGCCCATCCGGCTCAGCAAAGCCGACATGCGGCGTTCGGCTCGCGCCAGCAACGCCTTTTTCGGCATCGGAACCGACTCGCACCTTGCCAGCGCCCTTGCCGCGGACTACATAGCGGGAAAAATGATGTGCGTGCGGGCCCTCGAGGCCGGCTGCCGCCTCACCCAACTCGAAGTAAGCTCTCAGGTCGCCATACCGGACAGTCTTGCACCCATCGACCTGCTCTCAGTTGTGCCGGCCCAGCTGCCGTCGCTCATATCGCGGCCGGACATAAGCCACCATGTTCGGCAAGTGCTGGTTGGAGGCGCGCCGGCCCCTCAGAAACTGCTCGACGAGCTCAGCGCCACCGGAGTCAAAGTGTGGGTAAGCTACGGAATGACAGAAACATGCAGCCATGTAGCCCTTGCGCGCGGCGACGACCCCTCGCGCACCTTCAGAGCCATGCCGGGCATAAGCTTCAGCACCGATTCCGACAACCGCCTCATCATCCACGCGCCGGACTACACCTTCGGGGAGCTGGCCACCAACGACATCGTGGACCTCGACAGCCCTAGCGCCTTCCGCTGGCTCGGACGCGCCGACAACGCCATAAACTCCGGTGGCATCAAACTCTTTCCCGAGCAACTTGAGAAGGAATACGGCGCCGTGCTGCCCCCGGAGGCCGTCTACTACGTCGCCTCCCGGCCCAGCGAGCGTTGGGGCAGCGAGACGGTGCTGGTTGTGGAGGGTAGTGCCGACTATGCCGACCGGCTGATGAGCATCCTTCAAACCTCCGGCATCGACCGCCGACACCTCCCCAAGGCAGTGGAGGCCGTAGCCCGCCTGCCGCGCACCTCCACCGGCAAAATAATCCGCAAAAAGAACAAAACCTGACAAAGAACCATATGCTTCCGGAAATATTATACGAGGACAACCACATACTGATTGTCAACAAGCACTCGGGAGAAATAGTGCAAGGCGACAAAACGGGCGACGAACCCCTTGTTGAAACGCTCAAAAAATACATCAAAGAGCGCGACGGCAAGCCCGGCAACGTGTTCCTCGGCGTAGTGCACCGCCTTGACCGCCCCGTGAGCGGCGCAGTGATGTTCGCCAAGACCTCAAAGGCCCTGTCGCGCCTCAACGCCATGTTTGCCTCGGGCGAGGTCCACAAAACCTACTGGGCCATAACGCGCAACACCCCTCGGCAACCCACAGCCACCCTGACGCACTACATCACCACCACCGAGCGCAACAACAAAAGCTACGCCTCCGACACCCCGCGCCCCGGAGCCAAGGAAGCACGGCTGAAATATACCGAAATAGCCGCCACCGACCGCTACCGCCTTCTCGAAGTACAGCTCATGACAGGTCGCAAGCACCAAATACGCGTGCAGCTCAGCACAATAGGGTGCCCGGTGCGAGGCGACCTAAAATACGGCGACAAACGCAGCAACCCCGACGGCAGCATATCCCTGCACGCCCGCCGCATAGTCTTCGTGCACCCCGTATCCGGAAAAAACATAGACATCACCGCGCCCGTGCCTGCCGCCGACAACCTCTGGCAGGCCTTGCAGGAGGGCGTTGAAAATCAGAGCAAGAACCAATGAACGCAGAAAAACTCAAGATAGTATTTTTCGGCACACCCGAATTTGCCGTCGAAAGCCTCGACGCCCTAATCAAAGACGGCTTCGACGTGCGCGCCGTAGTCACCATGCCCGACAAAACCGGCGGCCGAGGCAACCGAATTATAGAATCGGCCGTGAAGCAGTATGCCGTAGGCGCCGGACTGCCCGTGCTTCAGCCCGTCAAACTCAGCGACCCCGAGTTCGTGGCCGCTCTTGAAGCCATCGAAGCTGACCTCTTCATAGTCATCGCCTTCCGAATGTTGCCGAGAGTGGTGTGGACAATGCCTCCGCTTGGCACCTTCAACCTCCACGCCTCTCTACTGCCACAGTACCGCGGAGCCGCGCCCATCAACCGCGCCATCATCAACGGCGAGACGCGCAGCGGCGTGACCACCTTCCTGCTCAAGCACGAAATCGACACCGGCGACATCCTGCGGCAAGAGGCAGTCGAAATCGGTCCCGACGAAAACGTAGGCAGCCTCTACGACCGCCTGATGAAACTCGGCGCCGGAGTGACCGTCGAAACAGTGCGCCAGCTCGCCGCCGGCACCGCGCGCCCCATCCCGCAGGAGCAGCTTCTGGGAGGCGCCGAGCCTACGCCGGCGCCCAAAATCTTCCACGAGGACTGCCGCATCCGCTGGAGTGCGACCGCGCGGAGCGTGCACAACCTCGTGCGTGGCCTCTCGCCGGCGCCGGGAGCATGGTGCGAGTTCAGCCTCGGAGGTGCCGAAGGACAGCCTCAGACCACACTCAAAATCCTACAGACCAGAGTGGCCACCGACGGCGCAGAGCTACTTCCGGGCCAACTCGAACTGCGCGGGCGCAGACTGCTGAGCGGCACCGGCCAAGGGGCCGTCGAGCTTGTCACCGTTCAGCCCGCCGGCAAGAAATCCATGGACGCCAAAGCGTGGTACAACGGCCTCCAACCCGGTCGCAACGAGCGTCTGCCGTGGCTACTTTGAGGCCCGGGAAGGCATTTTAGCGTTATTTAGCATTCGCGATAGTTGAGGTGCAAGATATTTTTTATAATTTTACGGCAATAAAGACACGAGGAACCCCTCACCGGCTCAGAATGCGTTGAACATTACTGGAAGCGAAACGTTTTTCATATAAAGGATAGCAAAATCCCCAAGAAAAACGGCTCGACAGCCGCGAGAACAAAAGCAACTGACTCAAACACCTCACACTATGGAAGATTCACACATTCCCACCCCCGAAGAACGTCGTCGCCAACGACAGGAAGAAAGCAGCGGACACCGCCCCAACAAAGTGCTCCGCGGCATATTCGGCATAATCATGATTATCGTGTATGTCGGCATGGGTATCCTTCTGCTCATCAACTACTTCGGCTGGGAAGGCGACTGGGCCTGGACCCGCTACGTTGTAGGCATAATGCTCATCATCTACGGCGGCTGGCGCGCATACCGCCAGATAGCCGGCATCGATTCCAGCATCTGACATCTCCAAACCCACCCAAGATGAAAGCAACCCACGCACTAAGCCTTGGAATCGGCGTCCTCCTTCTGGCAGGCGCCGCTTCCTGCATAGAGCCGCAGAAAAAAGGCAATTCGTCGACCAGCGGCACCGCCACCTTCGTGTGCGACAACACCTTCGAGAACATCTTCGAGCAGGAAGTGGATGTGTTTGAATACCAGTATCCGGACGCGCATCTGCTGGTGCGCTACGCCACACAGTCGGAGGCCTTCGACTCGCTGTTCAGCCTAAACACCCGCACCATAGTAGCAGCCCGCGACATCACCGAACAGGAAAAGCGGGCGCTGACGGCAAAATACCGCCGCGAGCGCGACGCCAACGTCAACATTCGCTCGGCACGCATCGCCGTGGACGCCATCGCTTTCATCGTCAACCGCGAAAACACCTGCGAGAAGCTCACCGTGAGCGAAATCGCCGACATCATCAGCGGACGCACCCAGCAATGGAACGACCTTGAGCCCAGTCGTCTGGGCCGCATACAGGTCGTAATAGACGGCAACGGCTCCAGTATAGGCACCTACCTTCGAGACAGCGTGCTCCACGGGGGCACACTGGGCGACAACGTACAGGCAGCCGGCTCCATACCTCAGGTGTTCGACATCGTGGAGCACCACAAAAACGCCATCGGCGTGCTTGGCGTGAGCTGGATAACCTCCGACATGGATAGCGCCGACCTCAGCCGCGACTCTCTTGCTGAAAGCATACTGTCGGACGGCCCCGTGATGGGCACCACGCTGACGCAGCGCGTCAAAGTGCTCAAAATCAACCGCGACAACGAAGTACGCGCCTACAAGCCCTACCAGCAGTATATCTACGAAGGCTCCTATCCCTTCTTCCGGAGCATCTATATGATTACCACCGCATCGACCTCGAACGTGGCCGGCGGCTTCTACTCCTTCGTGACCGGTCCTATCGGCCAGAAGATCATCATGAAGACCGGCATCATGCCAGCGCGAGTGTCCATCCAGCAGGTAGAGCTACCGGACCGCGACTGATCACCTTTCAGGAAAAAGTAAAACAACAAACAATAAATCCAAGTCAATCAGAGAAATGAAAATCAGATTCCTTCTGACCTTACTGGCGGGCGCAGTTCTGACTGTATCCGCACAGACCCAGGGCTACAAGGACGGCATTGAATACTACAAGGCCGGACAGTACGAGAACGCCCGCACCATCCTCAACCGCACCATCAACGAAAGCGGCACCGACAAGGCACTTGCGTCCTACTATCTCGGTCAGGTTGCCCTGGCTCAGAACGACAAGGCAGCTGCCCAGCGCTATTTCGACGCCGGCCTTGCCGAAGACCCCGAAAACCCCTACAACTACATAGGCACCGGCGCTCTCGCCCTGATGAACGGCAACGAAAGCAAAGCCAAGGACGACTTCAAGCAGGCTCAGAAGCTGGCAAAGAAGAATGCTGATGTCAGCGTGCAGATTGCCCGCGCATATTATAATGTAGACCCTGTCCGCTACGAAGCCGACATCACCAAGGCTCTGGAGAAGGCCCGCAAGGACTCCAAGCTCAAAGAACCTTCGATCTACATCCTCGAAGGCGACATGCAGGCAGCCAAGGAAGACTACGGCGGCGCCGCCGGCAGCTACGAAATGGCCATCACCTACGACCCCTCCAACCCCGAGGGCTACGTACAGTATGCCAACGCCTACTTCAACGTCAACAAAGACTACGCGCTGGATATGCTCCGCAAATACCTTGCCGAGCAGAACCCCAACTCCGCAATGGTACAGCGCGAACTGGCCGAGAAACTCTTCCGTGCCGACCGCTGGCGCGAAGCTTCCGACCTCTACGGCCAGTACATCCAGAACCCCAACCACTTCCCTGAAGACAAGGCCCGCTACGCCGTGCTCCTCTATTGGGGCGAACGCTATCCCGAGTCGCTTGCCATCGCACAGGAGATACTCCGTCAGGACCCCTCGAACTTCCTGATGCAGCGCGTGCAGTTCCTCGACCAGACCGCCCTGCAGCAGTACCAGGCCGCCGCCGACAACGCCCGGAGCTTCTTCGCCGGCAATCCCGGCGCCAACTTCACCCCGAAGGACTACACAACCTATGCCGAAGCCCTCTCCGGCCTTGGACAGGACTCTCTGGCCGTGGTTCAGTATGAAGTAGCCGCCGAAAAGTTCCCCGAAAACGGCGACCTCCTCAAGGACCTCTCCACCGTCTACTCCCGCGCCGGACGCCACGACAAGAGCGCCGAGGCCTACGACCGCTACCTGCAGACACAGGAGAATCCCTCGCTTACCGACCGCTTCGGTATGGCCGGCCGCTACCTCAACGCCGCCGTTCAGGCCGACAGCGTCAACGCACCCATGCTTTCCGCACGCGGTCTGGAATATCTCACCTACGTTCTTGAGCATGCCGAACCGACTCCTATAATGTACCAGCGTCAGGCCCGCCTCTACATCGCCGGCAACGACAAGAAGCCCAACGCCGAAGCCATTGCCGCATACGACAAAATGCTTGACCTCCTGGACGCCAATCCCGAGAACCGCAACCCGGCCAACCCCAATAACGCCCTCCAGCTCTACAAGGAGGCATATGCCTTCGAGCAGCTCTTCGCCTCGCTGAACGGCGATGCCGAAAGCACCCAGGCCTGGGGAACCAAGTATCGCGAAATCATGGATCTTATCAACGGCACCACGGCGCAATAAACCGGCCGTAGATTCCGTTTCCTATACAGGGGGCTTCCCGCCGCGGAAGCCCCCTGTAATTTTTCTATTCAAGACATCCCGCACACACTATGATAACTCCTCTTGCGGAGCGCCTTCGCCCGCGAACACTCGAAGAATATATAGGTCAGGAACACCTCGTCGGCCCCGGCAAGATAATCCGCCGAATGATAGAGGGTGGCAACCTATCGTCCTTTATCCTTTGGGGTCCTCCCGGAGTCGGAAAGACAACTCTTGCGCGCATCATAGCCAATACGACCAACAGCGCGTTCTACACCCTGTCGGCGGTGACGTCGGGCGTCAAGGACGTTCGCGAAGTCCTCGAGCGCGCCGAGCGGGAGACATCGAGTATGTTCTCCTCGGGACGCCCCATACTTTTTATCGACGAAATACACCGGTTCAGCAAAAGCCAACAGGACAGCTTACTCGGAGCGGTAGAAAAAGGCACAGTGACCCTGATAGGCGCCACGACCGAAAACCCGTCGTTCGAGGTGATACGGCCGTTGCTGAGCCGTGCGCAAGTCTACACCCTCAAGCCCCTCGAAGCCTCCGACCTGCAGACCTTGCTCGAGCGCGCTCTCACCACCGACAGCATACTTTCGACGCGCAAAGTCGAAGTGGAGCAGACCGCGGCACTGTTCCGCTACAGCGGAGGCGACGCCCGCAAACTCCTCAACATCCTCGAGCTGCTCGACCAAAGCACCGGGCACGGCCAGACGCTGGTCATCAACGACCGCATCGTCACCGAACGGCTGCAAGAGAACCCTCAGGCCTACGACAAGGCAGGCGACATGCACTACGACATCATCTCCGCCTTCATAAAAAGCATACGCGGCAGCGATCCCGACGCCGCCGTCTACTGGCTTGCCCGTATGATAGCCGGCGGCGAGGACCCCGAATTCATTGCCCGGCGCCTCGTCATCGTTGCCTGCGAAGACATCGGACTTGCCAATCCCAACGCAATGCTGGTAGCCGAGACCACCTACGAGATAATCCGTAAAATAGGCATGCCCGAAGGCCGCATACCCCTGTCGGAATGTACTATTTACCTTGCCAACAGCGCCAAAAGCAATTCCGCCTACCTCGCCATCGACGCAGCCCTGGCCGAAGTGCGCTCCACGGGCGACTTGCCGGTGCCGCTCCACATCCGCAACGCACCCACCTCGCTGATGAAGGACTTAGGCTATGGCAAAAACTACAAATACGCCCACGACTACCCCGGCAACTTCGTAGAGCAGCAGTTCAGGCCCGACGCCATAGTCGACAAACGCTTCTGGCACCCCTGCGACAACCCGCAGGAAGAAGCGATGCGCCAACGCTATATATCGCGCTGGCGCATCGACCCGAAGTAGCTAAGTGTTATTTTTTGAATTGCTTGCCGTCGTGGAACGCCCGGCCCACAGGGTCTGCCACCACGCGGTAGAGCATCTTTTCGGAGTCGTAGCTGATGGGGCGCAGCAGCGAATAGTCGACTTTGCCGTCGGAGCCGAGCACAGCCGGGTCGGCAACAGTGCGCACCACATCGGCGACGACGCGTGTGCCTCCATCGCCATTGTCGGTCATCGAGAGCACCTTGCACTCCATAACTAACCGGAAGCCGGCTATTATGGGCGCGTTGACTACCTTTGCAGGCTCTGCGACGGCACCGGATTCTTTGAATTTGTCGGTGTGGTGCCCGGAGACGATGCCGAAATAGTCGGCCAGGGCCGTGTTGGCCTCATCGGCGATGTGGAGAGTGAAACACTTGTTGAGACGCAGATTTTCGGTCGTTTTATGGTTCGACGAGATGTTGAGAGCCACCTGGCGGTCCCAGCACTGGCCACCCCAGGCCACGTTCATGGCGTCGGGGGTTCCGTTGGCGTCGTAAGTACCGACGATGAAAACCGGAGCGGGCATCACGGTCGTACGAGTTTGAATTTCCTTAAGCATATAGATTGAAAAGTTAAAGTCACTGAAAAGAAAACGGAGCAAGTAATGACAAAGTTCAGAAAAAGCAGGCCGGAATACGCCCAGAGGCATATCCCGGCCCGTTTTATAGAGTCAGCGACGAGAAATCAATAGATTTTTTTGCGGTTTTTCACGTCGTTGAGCTTGTTTTCGTCGTGGAGATTGTAGTATACATTCTCAAGGTAGTTGAGGATGTCGGCGGTGATGGGGCTGTCGGGGTTTGCGGAAGCGGAGTCGAAAGCACGCTCCAGAATACCGGCAGCTTCCTCAAAGTAAGGAGTGATGTTAGCGGCGGCGTAGGGAATGTACTCAGCTTCAGTAGTGGGAGCGGCATCAGCAGCCACGAAAGCCTTGTCGCAGAGCTGGCGGCCGAGGTTGAAGAGAGCGTCGGCGTTGTTAGCATCAAGCTCGATAGCCTTGCGGTAGGACTGGATAGCAGCGTCTTTGTCCTCCTTGTTTTCATAGAGAACGCCCTGGATCACGTAGTACTGAGCGTTGTTAGGCTCGGCGGCGATGGCGTTGTTGAGTATGTTGAAAGCCTGGTCGAAATCCTTTGCCTGGAGGTAGTAGTTGATGACCTGACGGATGTAGAGGTCGTTCTCGGCGCCGTAGAGCGGCATAGCTTCCTGAGAAAGAGCCAGCACAGTGTCGTTTCGGCCCAGCTGGGAAGCGATGGAGATGGCGTAGTCGTAGAGATTCTTCTTCTGATAGCCTTTGTTCTTTGCCTTTATGAACGAATTGAGGGCCTTGTCGAGGCTGTCGGTCTGCCAAGCGGCGATACCCTGGTTGAAGAGAATTTCACCATATACAGAGTCGGCGTGCTGAGTGAGCTTGCCGGCCAGGGCGGGCATCTCGGGGAGGGAAGTGAAGATATCCCAAGCCTCGTAGGCGCCTGCGTAGTCCTGGTTGTTGTAGAGCGTTGCGCCGGCATCAACATAGTCGTTGAAGTGACCGGTGAGAGTGTTGACCATCTCCTTGCTATACTTGGGCTTCACTTTGCCCTTTGCATCGGGCACACTGTCGAGGGGGAAAGCCTTGACGAAGTAGTTGAAGCCGTCGATAAGGAGGTGGCCCATCTTGGAGTCGCCGCCTTCGGGAAGACGGTTGAAAGACTTGAGACCCAGAAGCTTGTCGTACTCGGCGAAGGAGGCTTTGCCGGGGATGAACCAAGTCTGAGCCAGACCGGAGGTAGCGGGGTCGGAGAAGGCCGGAGTTATGACAGCCACCACATCGGCAGCGTCTTTACCATCTTTCATGGCGCGTTCAGCGTTCTTAACCACGTCTACCTGAGCGAAAGCTGCCGTGGAGGCAGCAACAGTCAGAGCGGCGAAGATAATGCGTTTCATGCTCTTTGGAATTAGGGTGTTATGGGGTTTTGATAATTATTATTCTTCGGAATCGTCGGCCTCGGAGACCTCGGCATCGTCGTCGGCAATATCATCATCGTCGGCCTCAACCTCAACCTCTTCGATATCCTCCTCCGGTTCATTTCCGAGGGCGAGCTCGGTGGCGTCGGCGGCTACTTCGACAACTTCCTCTTCGGGGTCGGTGTCGACGCAGCATACAGAAGCGATGGTGTCACCGCGCTTCTCAAGGTTGATGATTCGGACGCCCTGAGTGAAGCGACCCATCACGCGGATGTCGGCCACGTGGACGCGAAGCACAATGCCGCTGCGGTTGATGATGACGAGGTCCATATCGTCGTTGACACTCTTGAAGGCAACGAGCTCACCTGTTTTGTCGGTAACCTTCAGGGTCTTGACGCCCTTGGCACCTCGGTTGGTGATACGGTAGGAGTCGAGGAGCGAACGTTTGCCGTAGCCCTTCTCGGTTAGGACGAGGATAGAGTTTTCGGCATCGTTTTCCTTGATTGTCACAAGACCTATAACCTCTTCGCCGGGCATAAGGTTCATTCCTCGCACGCCGGTGGACACACGTCCCATAGCTCGCAGACGCTCTTCGGAGAAGCGTACGGCGCGACCCTGACGGTTGGCCAGAAGCACTTCGCTTTGACCATCGGTGAGCTCGACTCCGACCAGCTCATCGCCTTCTCGGATTATAATGGCCTTCTTGCCCTTGCTGAGTATTCGGGCATACTCGGTAAGTACGGTCTTCTTGACCAGGCCCTGACGGGTTGCGAAGACAAGGTAGTGGGAGTTTGTGAATTCGGGGTCATCGAGACGTTTGCAGCTCAGGATAGCGCGGATAGCGTCGTCTTTGTTGATTTCGAGAAGGTTCTGGATTGCGCGGCCTTTGGACGTCTTGCTGCCGTCGGGAAGCTCGAAGACACGGAGCTTGTAGACCAGACCCTTGTCGGTGAAGAAGAGTAGAGTATCGTGCATGGAGGCGGTGTAGATATGCTCCACGAAGTCGCCGTCGCGCTTGTCGGCGCCGCGACTACCCACGCCACCCCGGCCCTGAGCGCGGAACTCGGCCAGAGGGGTGCACTTGATGTAACCCAGGTGGGAAACAGTGATGATTACGTCCTCGTCCTCTATGAAGTCCTCTTCGGAGAAGTTGCCGCCCTTGAACTCGATTGTAGTGCGTCGGGGCTCGCCATACTTCTGGCTCACCTCGAGCAGTTCCTTCTTCATGAGCTCGCGGAGCACGGTTTCGTCGGAGAGAATAAGCTCCAACTCGCGGATGCGGGCATGTATTTCCTCAAGAGCCTTGGCGAGCTCGTCGATAGCGAGACCTGTGAGAGCCTTAAGACGCATATCGACAATAGCCTGGGTCTGAACGTCGCTCAAGGCGAAGCGTTCGGTGAGTGTTGCTCGGGCCTCGTCGGTGGTTCTGCTCGACTTGATTATTGCAATCACCTCGTCGATGTTCTGCACGGCGATCATCAAGCCCTCCAGGATGTGTGCGCGCTCGCGGGCTTTGCGGAGTTCGAACTTGGTGCGTCGGATGGTAACCTCGCGGCGATGGTCGACAAAAGCCTCGAGAATCTCCTTGAGGTTAAGAGTCTTGGGGCGACCCTTCACCAAGGCCACATTGTTGACGCTGAAGGAACTCTGCAGAGCTGTGAGCTTATAGAGCTTATTGAGAAGCACTTGCGCGTTGGCGTCGGACTTTACGGCGATGACAATTCGCATGCCGTTTCGGTCGGACTCGTCGTTGACATTGCTGATGCCTTCGATTTTCTTGTCGATGACGAGCTGAGCGATGTCCTTGATGAGTTCGGCTCGATTCACGCCGTAGGGAATCTCGGACACCACAATCAGATCGTGGTCGCGGTGTGACTCAATCTCGGCTTTGGCACGGATGATGATTCGACCGCGTCCCGTCTGATAAGCCTCTCGGACACCGTCGTATCCATAGATAATGCCACCGGTGGGGAAGTCGGGGGCAATGAGAATCTTCGTCAGGTCGTCGACCGACATATCGGGGTTGTCGATAAGAGCCACCGAAGCTTTTATGGAATCGGTGAGGTTGTGGGTGGGCATATTTGTAGCCATACCCACAGCGATGCCGCTGGCGCCGTTAACCAGCAAGTTTGGGAAACGGGTGGGAAGGACCACCGGCTCCTGGCGGGAGTTGTCGTAGTTGGGTTGGAAATCGACCGTCTCGGCGTCGATGTCGCGAAGCATCTCTTCGCCAAGTTGAGCGAGACGCACCTCAGTGTAACGCATTGCAGCGGGGCCGTCGCCGTCGATACTGCCGAAGTTGCCGTGGCCGTCGACCAGCATATGCCGCATACTCCACCACTGAGCCATACGTGCCACGGTGCCGTATATCGAAGAGTCGCCGTGGGGGTGATACTTACCCATGACCTCGCCGACAGCGTTGGCGCTTTTTTTGCGGGGCTTGTTGCTGTTGTTGCCCATCTCGTTCATGCCGAAAAGCACGCGGCGATGAACGGGCTTCATGCCGTCGCGCACGTCGGGCAACGCGCGCGAAACTATCACCGACATCGAGTAGTCGATGTAGGCGGTTTTCATTTCATTCTCAATATTGATCTTAAAGATGCGATCTTCGTCGAGCATTGTATGTCTTTTGGTTGTAGATTAAGCCGTTAAGGGGCAGCGGTAATGCCTCTGCGGAGGCACGGCGCCCACAAGGCCGAAAAATCATACAAAGTTAAGAAAATTTTTTCAAACTGCAAAGCTAAAAAACGCATGCGCAGGGCATCTGAATCAGAAGGGCACAGAAGGGTCGGGGCCTTGCGCAAGGAAAGTTGCGGCCTGCGAATCCGGGTTGACGGAGCGTCCTGTGAGCGCTGCCAAATCAGAGGCAGCCTGCACGGAAGCGGCGGTGTTGTCGGCGGCGGGGCGTAGTTGGTTTGCGCCGTCGGGCGACTGGCCGAAGCCACCTCCTGTGTCGAAAGATTCGCTCTCCGGACCGTCCCAGTTCTCGAAGCGTACAAACTGGTTTCGGAAGCGAAGATTGACAGTGCCTACCGAGCCGCTTCGGTGCTTTGCAATGATGAACTCGGCCAATCCGCGGATGTCCTTGTTTTCCTGATCCTCGGCGGAGCGGGCGTAGTACTCCGGGCGATGTATGAAGCATACCATATCGGCGTCCTGCTCGATGGCGCCGGACTCGCGCAAGTCGCTCAGCTGAGGGCGCTTATCTTTGTTGCTTCGGTCCTCCAACTTACGGTTGAGCTGCGAAAGGGCCACAACGGGAATCTCCAGTTCCTTGGCCAACTGCTTGAGCGAGCGCGAAATGGTGCTCACCTCCTGCTCTCGGGAGCCCAGATTGAGGCCGCCGGCATTCATAAGCTGAAGGTAGTCTATGATAATCATCTTCACGCCATGCTCGCGCACCAGACGGCGCGCCTTGGTACGCAACTCCATGATCGACAGTCCCGAAGAGTCGTCGACGAAAAGCGGGGCGCCCGTGAGCCTCCCCAGGCGCTGAGTGAGCTGAATGCGCTCCATGGCACTGAGCTGACCCGACTTAATCTTCTTACCGTCGGTTTCGCAGACATTGGAAATAAGACGGTTGACAAGCTCCACCGCACCCATTTCGAGGGAGAACACAGCCACCGGATTGTTTGCCAGAGCTATATTAAGCGCCATCGAAAGCACAAAAGCCGTTTTGCCCATAGCGGGGCGGGCCGCGATGATGATAAGGTTCGAAGGCTGCCAACCCGAAGTAATCTTATCAATCTCCGAGAAGCCGCTGCCGAGGCCGCTGAGGCCCGACTCGCGCCGCGAGGCGATTTCCAGCTGTTCCATGGCTTTGGCCACAATGGGGTCGATTTGCTGCACGTCGCGCTTGATGTTGCGCTGGGAAATCTCGAAAAGATGCTTTTCGGCCTCCTGCAGGAGATCATCGACATCGTTAGTTTCGTCGAAGGCGCTGTTCTCCACCACGCTGGCAAAACTGATGAGCTCGCGGGCAAGATGCTTCTGAGCCACGATATGGGCATGATACTCCACGTGTGCCGCCGAAGCCACATTCGAAGTCAGCGACACCAGAAAAGCCGGGCCGCCGACCTCCTCCAGCGTATGGTTGGCGCGCATGCGGTTAGTCACCGTCATCAGGTCGATAGGCTCCTGAGCCGTCCCGAGCGAGAGAATAGCCTCATAGACAGTGCGGTGGCGGGGCTCATAGAAACTTTCGGGCTTGATGATTTCGCAGACAGCCGTGAAAGCGTCCTTTTCGAGCATCAGAGCGCCGAGCACGGCAGCCTCCATGTCTGTTGCGCGGGGCACAAGGCGCCCGGCAACTTCCGGGAGAGCTTGCTCGCGAGCGCCGAAGCGACCGCCGGGCTTGCGTGGAGAATTATTGGGAAAAGGCATTTTGAAGCAATTAAGAAAAAGGGTTAACGGCGTTTCTTAACCTTATCTATATACTCCGCCGTAGGCACGAAATAAATTTCGACACGACGGTTTTTTGCGCGGTCGGCAACCGAATTATTAGGCGCCACCGGCTCGTCGAATCCCAGTCCGTAGGGGATGATGCCCGTTTCGGCCGAGTTGTTGAGTCGGAAGAAAAACTCGTCGACGGCATTTGCGCGGTCGGCGGTTAGGCGATCGTTGTAGAGCTCGTCGCCGGTATTGTCGCTGTGGGCGGCCAGAATCACCTTGTAGTTGTCGGTACGCTGAATATATGGCAGCAGAGGTCGCAGTTTCGCCTGAGCGCCATCCTTTAGAGAAGTTGCGCCCGGACCGAAAAGCTCCGAAGCGGGGATAGTGACCACCACGACCTCTCCGCCCCGCACAGCCTGCACGGAGAATCCGGCATTGCGCAGAGTGCGGAGCAGCTGCCCCATGGCCGAAACGACAGCCGGCGAAGCTTTGGCGGGGACGGCAGGATGGCGCAGATTGTCGTCGATACTTGCGGCCAGAGGGTCAAAGTCGTCGGCTCGCATCGGCAGAGCGACCGACAGCAGAATCAGAGCAGTAAGGAGAAAGTTGCGCATGGTGTCAGATAATGCTGTCTTCGTATTCCAACTCGGCGATAACCATCTTGGCGATTTGCTCGGTAGATAGAGCCATAGCGGCGGGCGATTTGGCCAGTTGGGCGGCCACGTAGTCCGAGATGGGAGCTGCGCAGTCGTCGCCGCCGCCCTCTGCGTCGATTTCGAGTTCGCCGTTGGCGTCGTAGTAGTCGTATATAATGTCGAGGACCTCGAAAGCGGCGTCGGTGGCCTCGTCGCCGGAGAGGCCGGCGGCGGCGCACATCAGTTTGACGGCTTCGTCTTCATCGTATTCCTTCATAGCAGGGATAAATTAAGAGATAAACAGATAGCAGAGAGATAAAAAGTCGGCAGGGCAGTCAGGCGTTCAACTCGAGCAGTCCCTCGGGAAGCTCAAGACTGATAGAGCGAGCGTCGGGGTCGACAGCCACGAAGAACTCATCGGCAGCCGGAATACGCACAATCTCGCCGGCGGGCGTGCGCACCAACATCAGCAGATTGGCCGTAGAGTCGTCGAAATCTTCAAGCACGCCCACAGCAGCGCCGTCGGCCTCAACGTTGAAGCCAATCAAGTCGGTGATATAGAACCCATCCTGCCCGTCGAGGTCCTCATCGGGCAAGTCGGCTTTCTTGGCAAGAATATCCTTGCCGGCAATCGAAGTCGCCGGAGCGTCGTGAAGCGTCAGGAGCATCGACTGCGGGCCGCGAGGGCGGAGGGACTTCACAAAGAAGGGCACGTAGAGGCCGTCGAGCTCCAAAAAGAGGCACGGCAAAGCCTCGAAGACCTCGTAGTCGACGAAGAGAGAGCAGTTGTACTCTCCGTGGATGCCGTGGGGCTTGACCACGGAGGCCACCGGCTCGAGCAGCGTGCGGTCGATCATTTTTTCTTCTTCTTTTTTGAGGTGGGACGGGGAGAGGGCCGGAAGTCGTGGAGCACGTGAAGGGCAGTGTCGAGCAGAATCACGCCGTGGCTCATGGCACGGATATCGGCGAAGACAATGGCGTCGTCGACAGTGTCGCGCGAGTTTTCCACCAGTATTTTCTTCATCTGGTTGGCGGTGAGCATGATAAGCTCATCGCGTTCCTCGCCTTCGGGGAGACGGCAAGCCAGGTCGATGCTCCGGCGTACCAGCGTGCCGTACTGGCGGAACTTGCCGTCGGGCAGTCCGGGCAGCGGAATTTGGTCAGGATGGTCTTCAAAAACTGCGGGATTGACCGGTTCGAAGGGTAGGTCGACGTCGAGCTTGAAGTCGCTCATAATCATTAGGTGGTCCCAAAGTTTGCGGATGTACTCCTCGCGGTCGCCGGTATTGGGAAAGAGAATCAGCATAGTGTCCACGACGGCCTGCGCGGCACGAGAGCGCTCCTCGCGGTCGGAAATCTCCAGACAGCGGTCCACCATGTTCTGAATATTGCGCCCGTACTCGGGAAGCACCAGGGCGCGGAGTTGATTATTGTATGTCAGCATTACAAAAATACGGTTTCAGCCGTCAAAGTTAGTAAAAATCCCTCACATGCGCAAGCGAGGGCATTCCGGCGGGATAGAAAAAGCCATAGAAGACTGCTGAAGTTTACCAAAACCGCCAAAAGAAAAATTTATCATTCGCCAAAGTTATCCAAAACAAAAACGTAAAGAGTTATACAACAGCATATTCACTATTTTGGCAGACCTCCAAAGTTTTCCAAAACGAAAACTTTGTTGCGAAAAAGTTTGTTGAAAATTTGCACGCGGCAAAGATTTGCACTAACTTTGTGGCGGCAGAAAAGCCGACAAAATTCACCTTAAAAACCAAGACATCCGATAAAGCTCAAAAACACAGAACAATGATACAGGTAGTGGTCAAACGCGACGGACGCGTAGTAGGATACAACGAAGAAAAAATCAAGGCAGCCATCCGCAAAGCCATGCTCACCACCGAGCTTGGCGAGGATGAAGCCCTGATACAGAAAATCACCGACCGCATCGGCAGCCGCGGCAGCGAGCGCATGACCGTAGAGGGCATCCAGGACATGGTAGAGCTCGAGCTGATGAACAGCCCGCGCAAGGAAGTTGCCAAACGCTACATCGCCTACCGCGACCAGCGCAGCATAGCGCGGCGCGCCAAGACCCGCGACATGTTCCTGGAAATCATCGAAGCCAAGAGCAACGACATAACGCGCGAAAACGCCAACATGAACACCGACTCGCCCGCCGGCATGATGATGAAGTTCGCATCGGAGACCACCAAACCCTTCGTCGACGACTATCTCCTCTCCGACGAAGCCCGCGAGGCAGTTCGCCACGGCTACCTGCACATCCACGACAAAGACTACTATCCCACCAAGAGCCTCACCTGCGTGCAGCACCCGCTGGACAACATACTTCAGTACGGCTTCACGGCCGGCCACGGCGAAAGTCGCCCCGCCAAGCGCATCGAAACCGCCTCCGTGATAGCCTGCATCTCGCTGGAGACCGCGCAGAACGAAATGCACGGCGGTCAGGCCATACCCGCCTTCGACTTCTATCTGGCACCCTTCGTCCGCACCTCCTTCCACGAAGAAGTGGCCAATCTGGAAAAACTCACCGGCCGCGACCTCAGCGCGATGAAAGACGCGCAGTTCGCCGACTACATCACCCGGCCTCTCGAAGGCCTCGAGGGCGACGAGCGCCTGCTTCAGCACGCCATGAACCGCACCGTAAGCCGTGTGCACCAGGCAATGGAAGCATTTATCCACAATATGAACACCATCCACAGCCGCGGCGGCAACCAGGTAGTGTTCAGCTCCATCAACTACGGCACCGACACCTCGGCCGAGGGCCGCTGCGTAATCCGCGAACTCCTTCAGAGCACCTACGAAGGCGTGGGTAACGGCGCCACCGCCATCTTCCCCATTCAGATATGGAAGAAAAAGCGCGGAGTGAGCTACCTCCCCGAGGACCCCAACTACGACCTCTACCGCCTGGCCTGCAAAGTGACCGCCCGCCGCTTCTTCCCCAACTTCCTCAACCTGGACGCCACCTTCAACCAGCACGAAAAGTGGACACCGGACGACCCCAAGCGCTACCTCTACGAAGTAGCCACCATGGGTTGCCGCACCCGCGTGTTTGAGAACCGCTACGGCGAGAAAACCTCCATAGGCCGCGGCAACATCTCCTTCTCCACCATCAACCTGGTCCGCATGGCCATCGAAACCATGCCGCTCCTGGACAAGGAAGAACGCATCGCCCGCTTCTTCAACAAACTCGACGAAGTGCTCGAAGTCACCGCACGTCAGCTCAACGACCGCTTCAACTTCCAGAAGACCGCCCTTGCCAAGCAATTCCCGCTGCTGATGGGCAAGCTGTGGATAGGCGGCGACAAACTCGACTTCAACCAGACCATAGAGCCCGTGATCAACCAGGGCACACTCGGCATCGGCTTCATCGGCCTCGCGGAGTGTCTGGTGGCTCTGATCGGCAAACACCACGGCGAAGACGAAGAAGCCCAGAAACTCGGTCTGCGCATAGTGAGCCACATGCGCAGCCGCGTCAACGACTTCTGCGAGCAGTACGGCCACAACTACTCCGTACTGGCCACCCCGGCCGAAGGACTCAGCGGCAAGTTCACCGCCATGGACCGCAAGACCTTCGGCGAAATACCCGGCGTGACCGACAAAATCTACTACACCAACTCCAACCACGTTCCCGTCTACTACCACTGCTCGCCGCGCCACAAAGCAGAGGTAGAGGCACCGTACCACCCGCTGACGGGCGGCGGCCACATCTTCTATGTGGAAATCGACGGCGACGCCACCCACAACCCTCAGGCCATCGCCGACATCGTCGACCTGATGGACCGCTACAACATCGGCTACGGCTCCGTCAACCACAACCGCAACCGCTGCATGCACTGCGGCTACGAAGACGCCAGCGCCGACCTTCAGTCGTGCCCCAAGTGCGGCAGCCACGCCATCGACCGCCTTCAGCGCATCACCGGCTACCTCGTGGGCACCACCGACCGCTGGAACAACGCCAAGCTGGCTGAGCTCAACGACCGCGTAGTACACGAGTGATGCCGACCCAATACCCCAAAGTACGGGTCAGCGGGATCGTCGACGGCACCAGCGTCGACGGTCCCGGGCTGCGTACGTCGGTCTACTTCTCGGGCTGCCATCACCGCTGCCCGGGGTGCCACAACCCCGGCACGTGGGATTTCGGTGCGGGCGAGGAAATGAGCGTGGAAGAAGTTCTGGCGCGTATAGAATGCAACGGCATGAACGTGACCTTTTCGGGGGGCGACCCGGTCTACAGCGCCGCCGCCGTGCTGCCCATAGCGCGCGGCATAAAGGCCATGGGGCTCAACCTTTGGATGTACACCGGCTTTGAGTACGAGCAACTCGCCGGGCTCGGCGCAGATGTCGGCGAGCTGCTGGAGTGCGTCGACGTGCTCGTTGACGGCCCCTACGTCGCCGCCCTGCGCGACACCGACCTACGCTTCCGCGGGTCGTCGAACCAGCGCATAATCGACCTACGGGCCACCCGCCGCACCGGTGCGGTAGTCCTTTACAACCTCGACTTCTGATGAAAATAGTATCCTGGAACGTCAACGGCCTCCGCGCCATAGTGGGCAAAGGCTTCGAAGGCATAGTGGCCGAATTCGACTCCGACATCTTCTGCGTGCAGGAAATCAAACTGCGTCCCGGGCAGCTCAATCTCGAGCTGGCCGGCTACGAGGCATACTACAGCTACGCCGACCGCCCCGGCTACTCCGGGACGGCCGTCTTCACACGCCTCAAACCGCTGAGCCATGCCAGTGTGACGGGCGTTGACCGCCACGACCACGAAGGCCGCGTGACGTTGCTCGAACTCGACGACCGGTATCTGGTTAACGTCTACACCCCGAACAGCCAAAGCGAACTGGCTCGCCTGGACTACCGCCTGGACTGGGAGCGCGACTTCCTCAGCTTCGTGCGCAGCCTCGACGCCCACAAGCCCGTAGTAGTCTGCGGCGACCTCAACGTGGCGCACCGGGAAATAGACCTTGCCAACCCGCGCAGCAACCGCAACAACCCCGGCTTCACCGACGCCGAGCGGGCAGCCATGGACCGCTTTCTCGAAGCCGGCTTCATCGACACCTTCCGCCACCTCAATCCCGACCTCGCCGGCGCCTACAGCTGGTGGAGCTACCGGGGGCAGGCCCGCGCAAAGAACGTGGGCTGGCGCATCGACTACTTCATCATCTCCGAGCGCCTGCTGCCCAAGCTGCGCCTGGCGGCAATCCACCCGGCCATTGTCGGCAGCGACCACTGCCCGGTATCGGTAGTGCTCGACTGAATCAAGTTGCACATTCGGGAATTTTATGCTAATTTTGTGATGCAAAAACCACAAAGCATGGAACTACCCACCGACCCCTATATACTGCTGAGCTATGTAAACACCCAGCTCCGCGACAACTATCCGAACCTCGACGAACTCTGCAAATCGCTCGACATCGACCGCAGCGCCCTCACCGCCAAACTCGAGGGTGCCGGCTTTGAGTACATGCCGGCCATCAACCAGTTCCGTTGACACCGTGGCCGCCGACTATCTCGCACAACTCAACGAGGCGCAACGTAGCGCCGTGGAGTATCTCGGAGGCCCGGAGCTGGTCATCGCCGGCGCCGGGTCGGGGAAGACGCGCGTGCTCACCCACAAAATAATGCATCTTCTCAACAGCGGCTACGAGCCGTGGCGCATACTTGCTCTGACCTTTACCAACAAGGCTGCCCGCGAGATGCGCCAACGCATAGCAGCCCTGGTAGGCGAAGAAGTTGCATCGCGGCTGTGGATGGGTACCTTTCACAGCATATTCGCGCGTATGCTGCGCCGCCACGCGCCCCTGCTGGGCTACACGCCCAACTTCACCATCTACGACACGGCGGACTCCAAGGCTCTGGTGCGCAACGTAATCAAAAGCCTCGGACTGCCGTCGGACCACTACAAGCCCGGCACCGTGCTCAATGAAATATCAAATGCCAAAAACAACCTCATCTCTCCCCGGCAGTATGCCGCCGACCCCGACATAATGCGGGCCAACACGGCCGCCGGCATGGGCGAGATGGGAGCCGTCTACCAACTTTACTGCGAGCGCTGCCGGGTCTCGGACGCCATGGACTTCGACGACCTGCTTTACTACACCAACATCCTCCTGCGCGACCATCCGGAGGTGTTGGAGCAGTACCGCAGCTACTTCCGCTATATCCTGGTCGACGAGTACCAAGACACCAACTTTGCGCAGCACCTGATAGTGCGCCAACTGGCAGGCTCGACCGGCATGCTGTGCGTGGTCGGCGACGACGCTCAGAGCATCTACTCCTTCCGCGGGGCGAATATACGCAACATCCTTGATCTTAAAAAGAGCTTCCCGGCGCTTGAAACCTTCAAACTCGAGCGAAATTACCGAAGCACGGGCAACATCGTTGAGGCCGCAAACTCGCTCATTGCCAAAAACACAGAGCAGATACCCAAAGAAGTGTATTCGCGCAACGGCGAAGGCGAGCGCGTGGAAGTTGCCCAGGCCTACGACGAAACAGAGGAGGGTCGTCTGGTGGCCAACGGAATCACCAAAGTTATGATGCGCAATGGCGACCGCTACTCCGACATCGCCATCCTCTACCGCACAAACGCCCAAAGCCGCATCTTCGAAGAAGCCCTGCGCAACCGCAACATACCTTACCGCGTCTACGGCGGCCTCGCCTTCTACCAGCGCAAGGAAATCAAGGACGCAGTGTGCTACTTCCGCCTTGCCGTGAACCCCAACGACGACGAAGCTCTGCGGCGCGTTGTCAACACACCCCGCCGCGGCATAGGCGAGACCACGATGGCAAAAGTTACCGCCGTTGCCTCCGACAGCGGCGTGAGCCTCTACGCCGTGATGACCGAGCCGGACCGCTTCGGCCTTGACGTGAACCGAGGCACACGAGCCAAACTCGCCTCCTTCGCCGCGCAACTACGGGGCTTTGTCGAACTGGCTGCCAACGGCATGGATGCCGCCGACCTGGCCAACCATATTATAGAAAACACCGGTCTGCTGGCCCAGTACCTTCAGGAAGGCGACAGCCCGGAGAACATATCCAAGCGCGACAACATCCTGGAACTGCTCAAGGCCGTGCGTCAGCGTTCCGGCGACGAAGGACGCGACGACGCACCCCGCACTATGGCCGAATTTCTGGCCGAAGTGAGCCTGCTAACCGATGCCGACACCCAGTCCGAGAGCGAGGACGCCGTTACGCTGATGACCATCCACTCGGCCAAGGGTCTGGAGTACGAAAGTGTGTTCATCGTAGGCGCCGAGGAGGAGATATTGCCTTCGGGAATGAGCCTTCACGGACCAAATCCCGCTCAGGAAATAGAGGAGGAGCGACGGCTGATGTATGTTGCCTTGACCCGCGCCAAACGCTACTGCATGGTCACCTTCACGCGGCAGCGCATCCACAACGGCCAGTTTGTGCGCCCGATGCCCTCGCGCTTCCTGTCGGAAATCAGCCCTCGCTACCTTCACCTCACCGCAGGGTCGTCGCTGGAACGAAAGAGCCGTCCCTTCGGCGCACGGCCTTCCATGAAATGGGATACCGCGGCCAAACCCTTCGCGCCAAACACGCCCACACCGCCACCCTCTCGCTTTCGGCCGCTGAGCGCCTCGACGCCGGCACCGGCCAAGCCGTCGGCCAAGGGCGAAGGCTACACTCGCCACGATGCCGCCGAACTGAGTGAAGGAATGCGCATCGACCACGACCGCTTCGGCAACGGCATCATCCGAAAACTCGACATCTCAGGCGCCGACGCCGGTATACTGGTGGACTTCGGTGGCACCTCCCGCAAACTTCTCCTCAAGTACGCATCGTTCAAGATATTATGAAAGAAGAATTGCCAACACCATATTTTATAGTCTACGAAGACCGCCTTCGCCGCAACTTCAGCCTCATCACCGACGTTGCGCGCCGCAGCGGCGCACGCATCATAGTGGCGTTCAAGGCCAACGCGCTGTGGCGCACTTTCCCCGTGCTTAAGGAGTACACCACCGACTGCACGGCAAGCTCGCTGAACGAGCTGCGACTTGGCGCCGAAGAGCTTGGAGGCCAAATCCACACCTACACCCCGGCCTACACCGACGCCAACATCGACGAATTCGTGCGTCTTAGCAGCCATATGACCTTCAACTCGCTCAGCCAATGGAAGCGCTACGGACACAAAGCCCTCGCCGGCGGTGTGAGCTGCGGTCTGCGCGTCAACCCCAAGTGTTCGGTCATCGAAACCGACCTCTACAACCCGGCCATGCCCGGTTCGCGCTTCGGAGTTGACGCCGAAGAGATTGGCGACAACCTCCCCGAAGGCATAGAAGGGCTCCACTTCCATGCCTTGTGCGAAAGCGGCCCGGAAGACCTCGCCAAAGTGCTCGAGGCCTTCGAGGCGCGCTTCGGACACCTTCTGCCTCAGGTGAAGTGGGTCAATATGGGCGGCGGACATCTTATGACCCGCAAGGGCTACGACACAGACCGCCTCGTAGAGATACTGCGGGGCTTCCGCGAGCGTCATCCCGGCGTTGAGGTCATCCTGGAGCCGGGTAGCGCATGGATGTGGCAGACGGGCGACCTGGAAGCTTCCGTGGTTGACACGGTAGAGCACGACGGAATCCGGACCGCCATTCTGGATGTGTCGTTTGCCTGCCATATGCCCGACACCCTCGAGATGCCGTACACTCCCGAAGTGGCTCAAACGGCGCAGGAGGGCCTCGAATACCGGTTGGGGGGCAATTCGTGTCTGAGCGGTGACTTCAAGGAGGGCTATACCTTCCCGAAGGAACTCCGGCCGGGCGACCGCATCACGCTGCGCGACATGAACCACTACACCACAGTTAAGACCACGATGTTCAACGGAGTTGCGCACCCCGACATAGTATTCGAAGGCTCCGACGGCAGCCGCCGTTACCTTCGCCGCTTCGACTACACAGACTATAAAAACCGCATGAGCTGAAAAAATATGGAAGCAGCGCCCCGTTTTTCAATCATAGTGCCGGTCTACAACCGTCCGGCGGAAGTGCATGACCTCGTCGACAGCCTACTTGCGCAGACAAAGCGCAATTTTGAGCTTGTTGTGGTCGAAGACGGCTCCACCGTCGACTGCCGCACCATCGTGGAAGATGCGCGAGCCAAAGGCCTCGTCGCACAGTACTACTACAAGGAAAACGAGGGGCGCTCAATAGCCCGCAACTACGGCCTTGAGCGCGCACGCGGCGAGTGGTTTGTGTTTTTCGACTCCGACTGCGTCATTCCGCCCGAATACTTCGCAACGCTTGATGAGGAAATATCGGCCAGACCACTCGACTGCTACGGAGGCCCAGATGCGGCCCACAGCAGCTTCACACCCACCCAAAAAGCGATAAACTACGCCATGACCTCGCTGCTTACCACCGGCGGCATACGAGGCGGAAAAGTGTCGCTCGAAAAATTCACGCCTCGAACATTCAACATGGGCTACACGCGTGCCGTCTACGACAAAGTGGGAGGCTTCCGGGAAATGTTCTCCGAGGACATAGACATGAGCACCCGCATACGCAATGCCGGATTCAGCATCGGACTATACCGTCCGGTCTATGTATGGCACAAGCGGCGGGTCGATTTCCGTAAATTCGCCCGTCAGGTCTATGTATTCGGCATGAGCCGAATTACCTTGCACCTGCTTTACCCCGGCTCGCTCAAAGCGGTGCATACCTTGCCGGCATTTGCCGTTGCCGGCGCGGGCGTGGTGGCCGGATTAGCGGCTTTCGTTTCGCCGTGGTGGCTGCTGGCTCCCGGTGTGTATGCCGGAGCGCTCTTTGGCGACGCCCTGCGCAAGACGCGCTCGCTGCGCATCGCGGCCCTGGCATTGCCGGCTGCGGCAGTGCAAATCGGGGGCTACGGCTGCGGCTTCATCAAGGCGTGGTTCTCCAAAATTGTGTTGCGCCGCGGCCGAAACATAGAAGAAGAAATAGCCATACGCAAAGGAAAATGAGGGACACAACCCAAGAGCACGCCGGACTTATGCCACGCGAAAAAGCCATGGAGCAGGGGGTGAAAGCACTCTCCGACAAAGAACTGATGGCTATTATATTCGGTACCGGGACGCAAGGCAAAAACGTATTCGAGCTTTGCGAAGAGATCCTACACGCAAAAGACGGCCATCTCTCGCTTGTGGCGGGAATGGACTGGCGCGACTTCATCCGCGAGTTCAAGGGCATCGGGCCGGCAAAGGCCCTGACTCTGCTTGCGGCTCTTGAGTTGGGTGCACGTGCGGGCCGCGACGCCCTGACGCTCAAAGACAACCGCATCGACACCAGCCGGAAGGCCTACGAGTATATGCTCCCGGAAATGTTCAACCTCGACCATGAGGAGTTCTGGATACTTCTGATGAACAACAGCAACCGGCCTATAAAGCGAGTGCGAATAGGGCAGGGCGGACTCAACTCCACCATGGCCGACGTGCGGATAATACTCCGGGAGGCACTCCTTGCCAAGGCGCCCTGCATGATAGCCTTCCACAACCATCCCTCCGGCACACTGCGGCCCAGCCCGCAGGACGACGCGCTCACCAAGCGCATCAAGGAAGGGGCGGCCACTATGGACATCAGACTGATCGACCACTTGATAGTGACCGACACCGACTTCTATTCCTTCAACGACAACGGGCGCCTCTAAAATTCCACGGTCATACCGTCGCGGGCCAGAAAGACGCCCTGCGGCAGCCGAGGTTGCACCAGTGCGGCCGGAGGCATGTCGTGGCTGGCGTGGGTGAGATAGGCCCGACGGGGCCCGACGCGCTCAATAAGAGCCAGTGCCTGGTCGAGCGACATATGGGCCGCATGAGGCTGCGGACGCAAAGCGTTCACAACCAGCACGTCGAGGTCCTTCAACATCTCGACCGAGCTTTCGGGAACCGAAAGCGCGTCGGTGACGTAAGCCATTTTTCCGATTCGATAGCCCAAAATGGGAAGTTTGCCGTGGAGGACCTCCAGGGGCTGCACCTCGAAAGTCTCGTCGCCGGCTTTGACCGAGAAAGAGTCGCCGTGGCCCACGATGTGGAGGTCGAAGCCAGGCGCACCGGGGTAGTGTTCGGCGGCGAAGGCGTACGGAACATTATGGCGCAGACCGGCGGCCACATCCTTGCGACAATAGACCGGAAAACGTCCGTCGGGGCATTTGTAGCAATAGGGTCTGAGGTCGTCGATGCCTCCGACGTGGTCATAATGAATATGAGTGATGAGTGCGGCAGCCAAGTCCGGACTGTCCTGACGAAGAAGCTGGGTGCGCAGGTCGGGACCGGCATCGATGAGAAGGGCCGGAGCGGAGGCCGAACGGCGCACCAGCACACTTGCCCGCAGACGCCGGTCGGCGGGGTCGTGGCTGCTGCATGTTCGGCAATGGCAGCCTACCATAGGCACTCCTGTAGAGGTGCCGGTACCTAAAAAAACGAGTTCCATAAAGTTACTGTCGGAAACGGGTGAGCATACCATCGTCGAAAATCAGAAAAACGCCGTCGGGATAGGACCAAGTCTCGCGCATGCCGCCTCGGGTTGGCACTCTTCGGATGTCGGAAGGCGCCCCCAAAGCGAGCCGACACTCGGTCGGTGTCATACCCTCCTTGATGCGGGAGCGGACGATGCAATTCCAGGTATCGTCGTCGATTTCGGGGTGGTGCCGACGCGGCGATTCAAACTCAAAAAGCCTATCGAAACTGCGAGCCTGGGCGCCGACGCCTCCCACGCTCATATAGAGGAAATACTTATGGCCCTGCGACACCAAAGAAGTGTCGGGCACGGAAAAATAGACAGCTGCCGGGTAGAGGAAAGTACCGGGCACCACAGTGTCGACCACGGCTTCGACATGGCGCAGCCCGAAAACGCTTTGGCCGGAGGGATGATACCAGTCGGGCGTGGCTATGAAGAGCCGTCGACCGGCGAGAATACTGTCGGTGCGGCTCACCAAGCCCAAGTCTATCGTGAAAGGTATGTCCAGACTGCTCAGAGTGTCGAGCGAGGCGAAGGGCACCGGCAGACGGAGAATAAGGAACTCGGCGTCGCGAACATCGCGAAACACCAGGTCGGTGGCGTCCTCCCCGGTGAGCGAAACGGCAGGAGCGCCTGAGACAAACTCCACCGTGCGGCCTTTGAGAACATCCGGAGCCGAAGTGCCGGGAGCCAGCAAGCGGCGGAAACGCTCATCGTCGATTCGGAGCGCCAGGCCCTGAGAAGACCACAATGCGGGCGGCAACGGCCTCACCGCATCCAAAAAGCCGCGCTCCGGCGCCGAACCGGACGGCACATTGCGGCGCACCTCCGACTGTCCTATACGGGGAGTGCTTTCAACGCCGGTGAAACACGATGAAAGCGCCGCGGCGAAAAACGCCGCGGCAGCTAAAGAGAGTTTGGAGATACTTTTCAACGTTTGGTCGGGTCAATGCCCATGTTCTTGTAGATGAAAGAGTAGATGTCGGCATATTCGTCGACTACCTTTGCGGTGGGCTTGCCGGCGCCGTGACCCGCGTTGGAGTCGATGCGGATCAGTTTCGGCGCATCGCCTGTATTGGCGGCCTGAAGAGTGGCGGCATACTTGAAACTGTGGGCCGGGACGACTCGGTCGTCGTGGTCGGCGGTTGTCACAAGTATTGCGGGGTATGGCGTGCCGTCGTTGCTGATGTTGTGGATGGGTGAGTAGGCGTGGAGGTACTGCGCCATTTCGGGGCTTTCCTCGGAGGTGCCGTAGTCGTGGGCCCAGTTCCAGCCTATTGTGAAGAGATGGTAGCGCATCATATCCATCACGCCGACGCGGGGTATGGCGACTTTGAAGAGGTCGGGACGCTGGTTGACGACAGCACCCACGAGGAGGCCGCCGTTGCTGCCGCCCTCGATGGCAAGATGGTCGGTGTCGGTCCAGTTGTTTGCGATGAGATACTCAGCGGCGCCGATGAAGTCGTCGAAGACGTTCTGCTTGTTCATCTTTGTGCCGGCGTTGTGCCACTCTTCGCCGTACTCGCTGCCACCGCGGAGGTTGACGCTCACGTAGATTCCGCCGTTTTCGAGCCACAGCAGGCGGTTGGGGCTGAAACGCGGGTTGAGAGGCACGTTGAAGCCACCATAACCATAGAGGTAGACGGGATTGCTGCCGTTGGCAACAGTGTCTTTGTGGCGCACCATAAACATCGGTATTCTGGTGCCGTCGGCCGAATTGAAGAAAATCTGCTCGGTGATGTAGTCGTCGGGGTTGAAATCGTCGATAGTGGAACTGAACCAGGGGGTACTATCGCCCGAAGCGGTGTCGTAGCGGTAGACGCCGGTGGGAGCTGTGAAAGAGGAGAAGGTATAGTATGCCTCGGGATTCTTCTCGCTGGCGGAGAACACGGCCGTGCCGTAAGTGGGGAAGGTGATGTCGCGGGTCTTGCTGCCGGAGCGGTCGAACTCGGCGGCATGGTGGGATGCATCACGGTCGAAGACGGCGATGAAGCGGTCCGGTCCGCACATCACAGCCTGGGCGAGCACACCCCCTTCGGGGTCTTCGGCGATTACGGTCTGCCAGTTCTCCCGTGCGGGATTGGCGGGGTCGATGGCTACCACACGGTTTCGGGGGGCGTCGGCGGCCGTTACGGCGTATATTTTGCCGTCGGAGGCACCGATGGGCACCGTCTCCCAGTTCTGGGAGGGTTCGGCGACGACGAAACCCTTCTGCGGGTTCTGCATGTCTTTGATCTCGATAGTATTGCCATGGCCGTCGCCGCTGGCGCTGACTACCAAGTATCGTCCTCCTTCGCCGAGCACCTGAGCGGTATGGAAGTGGAGCGGCTCGTCGGGGTTTTCGTAGACTACCTCGTCCTGACTCTGGTCGGTGCCCAGACGGTGGTAGTAGACCTTGTGGAATTCATTGGCCACAGAGAATTCCTGACCTTGTGCAGGCCGGGGATATGCGCTGTAGTAGAAGCCGTCGCCGCGCCATTCGGCGCCGGTGAACTTGGCCCATTCGATATGGTCGGGAAGAAGACGGCCGGATTCGGTGTCGATCACATAAATCTCTGTCCAGTCGCTGCCGCTGCGCGAGATAGTGTATGCGGCGTGGCGGCCGTCCTCGCTGAAGCTCAGGCCGGTGAGTGCCACCGTTCCGTCGTCCGAGAGGGTGTTGGGGTCGATGAAAACCTCAGGTTCGGCGTCTTCGGAGGCCATACGATAGATAATGTCCTGATTGGTAGTGCCGTCGTTGGCGCTATAATAGAGACGACCGTCGGACTGTTTCTCGGGAGCTCCGCAACGGCCGTAGCGGTTGAGGGAGGCAAGACGGTCGCGCAAAGCGTTGCGGAAGGGAATACGGTCGAGATAGCCTCGCGTGACGGCGTTTTCAGCCTGCACCCAAGCGGCAGTGGCGGCGCTGGTGTCGTTTTCGAGCGGACGATAGGGGTCGGCCACGGTGACGCCGGAAACCTCATAGACAGTGGAGTCTGACGGAGCCTCCGGATACTGGATGGAGGCGGAGCGGGTGCAAGCTGCCGTCAGAGAGCCGGCGGCCGCGGCTGCCAGCAAGGCAGTGTTTTTGAATTCAGGCATTTTCATTATTGATATGAACATCAAGTTGCGGGAAGGGGAATGAAATATCAGAGTTTTGGAGGCGAGAGTAGATTTGCTCGTTGACGCTGTAGAATACGTCCCAGTAGCTTCCGGTGCGCGTCCAGGCCGACACCTTGAGGTCTACGCTGCTGGCGGCCAACTCCTTGAGAACCACAGATGGTGCCTTGGCCGAGGGTTCGGGGCAGGAGTCGACGGGCAGCTCGGCCGAGCCGACAACGTCGGGGTTTGCGCACACAATGGCCAGAATGAGTTCGCGGGCCTTGTCGAAGTCGTTGCCGTAGCTGATGCTCACCGTCCAGTCTACGCGGCGGAACTGCATGCGGCTCCAGTTGTTGATGCTGCCGGTGGAGAGGCCGCCGTTGGGCACGATGATGCTCTTGTTGTCGGGCGTGCAGATTATGGTGCTGAAAATTTGAATCTCGCGCACCGTACCCGCGTAGCCCTGGGCTTCGATATAATCGCCGATGCGGTAAGGCTTGAGCAGCAGAATGAGCACTCCGCCGGCAAAATTCTGCAAGGTACCGCTCAGAGCCATACCGAGAGCTACGCCTGCCGAAGCGAAGATGGCCAGAAACGACGAGGTCTCGATGCCGAGGATGCCGATTACGGTGACTATTAGGATGAAGTAGAGCACAATGCGAATCATACTCAACACAAAAGTGTTGAGGCTCCGGTCGACATTGCGGCGGGCGAATATGCGGCTTACGAGATTGTAGATTTTATTGATGATGAAGCGGCCGAGATAGAAAACAAAGACCGCCACAGCCAGATTGACCGCAAAAGAAACTGCGCCGTTGATGACCTTGGCTATCAACTCGTCAAGAGGCAGCTGCTTGAGCAAATCCAGCTCGGAGGAGTCTGCCGCAGCCGTGGTGGCTTCGGCGGCGCATAGAATCAAACCGGGAATATTCATCGGGCAAATGCTTTAAAAAGTTGGTAAAAGGGCCGTAGCGGGGAGGGCGGAGGCCACGTCGGAGTACCACTGCAAGGAGCGGTAGTTGCGGTCGCCGAGATTGGCTTCCTCGCGAATTATGTAGGTGCTCAGGCCGTGATGGCGCCCGAGGTCTACGCTTGCCCAGAGGAAGGGCGTATTGGCCGAGTAGAGCACGGCGCGACCGAATGCGTCCTTCCATGCTTCGAGCTTGGCGGCGGGAGCGCCGAGATTCTCAATGTAGTCGTAGAAGTCGAAGTAGCGGCACTCGGTGCCGTAGCCGGTGAATCGCTGGGGCGTATATCCCTTCGGCATTGAAGACTCAACGTGTTCATAGACAGCGCGGGTGGCTTCGGCGAGGGCGTCGAGGGCGTCGGTGTCGACCACAGCCATAGTGCAGGTTCGCGACGAGCCGGTTTTGGCGTTGTACATCTCGAAGGTATTCCGGGCCGATTCGATTAGTGCGTCGCGGCTACCGTCGGCCAGCAGAGCCAGGTTGGCGGAGTAGTTCATACCGCCGGCGGGAAGTTCGGTGGCACTGCCGACTATGTAGTCGCAAGTGCGCCGAAGCTCATAGACGGTCTCCACAGAAGCCATATAGCAGCAGTCGAAGTATACGTAGTCGAAGCACGCCGCATCCTCCAGCACCGAGGCCAGGGTGGAGATGTTCATCTTGGAGCCGCCGTCGGGGCCGAAAGAATAGTTTGTGCGGTCGTCGGCGATGCCGTCCTGAAGCCAGCCGGTGGCGTGGCCCCAAACCACAAGCCCGTACTTGTCGGCCGGGGCGTGGCGGCGCGTGAGGGCGATGACGTCCTCCATTCGGGAAGCCGAGACGGCAGTGGTGCCGCGGTCGAACCTCATCAGAGTATCGGAGCCAGCCGATGTGATGCGGGTGAGCACCGGAGCCATGCCGTAGCGCGAGTGGTAGACCACCACAGCGGCATCAGAACCCAGGGCGCCAGCCTGCACGGCGTTGCGAAGCTCGGTCAGGTCGGAGCTGTCGTAGTTGTTGCTGCCAAGATTATTGTCGGCGGCCATATAGAGAAGCACGGTGCGCCTGAAATTGGTGCCCGGGATGGGACCGGGTTCGTCCTTTTCGGAGGAACATCCGGCAAACCCAATGAAAATCAGGCCAAAAAACAAAGCAAAAAAAATGCGCCGCGCAAAAAACGGGATATATCTTCTGGTCATTACAGTAGTGCTGAGAAGGAGCTGGCGCCCGATGTGCGGCAGTCGGCTCCAAGTATGAGAACAAAGATAGCGAAAATTGGCAGCTCCCACAAATATTTAGCATTTTTTGGCAATAAAGCCGGCGTTCAGATTGGGCCGATTGGGCCTATTCAACCCGTTTCGGGAGAAAAATGCGCGATGAGTTGGCGGAAAACTTAAAAATGAGTAATTTTGCGGATGGCTAAACCAAAGCCGCTTTATATCATCTTACTTTAATCTATTTACCGCATTTTCGAGCATGAAGAAATTTTGCAGACTGATGGCATTGCTGCCGCTGATGGCAGTATGTCTTGCCGCCTCCGCCACGGGATGGCCCGCCGGTTATGAGGGGGTTATGATGCAGGCGTTCTACTGGGACTCCTACAGCGATACGCGCTGGACGCGCCTTGCCGACCAAGCCGACGAGCTTTCGGAGAGCTTCGACCTGCTGTGGGTCCCCAACAGCGGCCGCTGCGGCGGGAGCGCCAATATGGGCTATATGCCCCAGTATTGGTTCACAAACCACAATTCGTCGTTCGGCCCCGAGACAGCGCTGCTCCACATGATTTCCACCTTCAAGGAAAAGGGAGTCGGCATTATCGCCGATGTGGTCGTCAACCACCGCAATGGCGTCAGCGGCTGGGTAGACTTCCCCGCCGAAGAATGGAACGGCCGCACCTGGCAGCTCGGACCGGAGCACGTTTGCTCCAACGATGAGCTTGCCTACGCCTCCGGTCAGCCCAAACCCACCGGCGCCCCCGACACCGGCGAAAATTTCGACGGCGCCCGCGACCTTGACCACACTAACGCCACCGTGCAGGACCACGTTAAGAACTACTGCAAGTGTCTGCTGGAAAAGTACGGCTATGTAGGCTTCCGTCTGGACATGGTCAAAGGCTACGGCGGCCAGTACACCAAGATATACAACCAGTACTCTAAGCCGCAGTTCTGCGTGGGCGAATACTGGGACGGCTACGATGCCATCGCCTCCTGGATTGAGTCGACCGGCCGCGAAAGCGCTGCCTTCGACTTCCCCTGCAAGTATGCCCTCAACGAAGCTTTCAGCTCCAACGATATGCGCAAGCTCGTATGGAAGGCCAACGGCAGCACCGACCAGCCCGCCGGCCTGATTCACTTCGGCTACCCGCAGTATGCTGTGACTTTCATCGACAATCACGACACCTACCGCGACGGCTCCAAATTTACGGGCAATATTCTCGCTGCCAATGCTTTCATACTGTCGTCGCCCGGCACGCCCTGCGTGTTCCTGGCCCACTGGAAGAGCTACAAGGAGCAGATCAAGCCCATGATTGCAGCCCGAAAGGCAGCCGGCGTGAGCAACACCAGCCGTGTGACCGTGCTCAAGAGCGCCAATAATGTCTATCTGGCCGAAGTGCAGGGTTCCAAGAGTCGTCTGGCTGTGCGCATCGGCTCAAGCTCCGACGTTCCTGCCGGCTACACCTCCGACGACCTCTACACCCAGGGCAACGGCTATGCCATCTGGGTCAAAGGCCATGGCGGAGGCAACGTAGGTCCCGAAATTCCCGACACCGAAGTCACCGTCTACTACGACAATACCCCCACCGGCTGGAGCGCGGTGCTGGCCCACTATTGGGGCAATGCCGAAAGCACTTGGCCCGGAGTGAATATGACCAAGGGCGACGGTAATATCTGGAGCATCACACTTCCGGCAGGCACCACCGGCGTGGTCTTCAACGACGGCTCCGGCAATCAGACCGCCGATGTGCTGAACCCACAGGACGGCCACCTTTACCGTCCGGCATCCTCGACCGGCAAGCCCGAATGTAATGATATGGGCGTCTACGGCAATGGCAACGACAATCCCGTCAACGCTCCTTCTTCGCTCTACATACTCGGCAACCTGGCCGACTCGCAGTGGGACACCTCCAAAGGCGTGACCATGACCCGCGAGGGCAATGCTTTCATTGCATCTAATGTTGAGTTTGTGGCCGCTGCCGGTGAGTCGTCCTGCTACTTCAACCTTACCACCGAACTTGCCGCCAGCTGGGACGACCTCAACATCAGCGCCGACCGCTACGGTGCATCCGAGGAAGGTGCCGCTCTTAGCTTGGGCACCTCTGCTCCGATGCTTCTCTATGCCGTGGGCGTGGATGCTTCGGGCTGCAAGTCGTGGGCGGTTGCTCCGGGCAAGTACGACGTTGTGGCCGACTTCGCCGCCATGACCGTGAAGCTTGCGCAGGCCGGCAGCGCCGGTGTGGAGAGCGCAGTGGTCGAAAGCAACGTAGCGCCGGAGTACTACAATCTCCAGGGCGTACGCGTCGACAATCCCTCGAGCGGCCTCTACATCGTAAAGCGCGGCGACAAGGTTTCCAAAGTCTACCTTCGCTGACAGCAAACTGAATAACAATAAAGACTCAGCGGATTCGGGGGATCTCCCCGGATTCGCTGAGTTGCTTTTTCAACACTTTCGGGATTGGGTTGTTGTAAAAATATGAAACAGACAGCAGCCCCGACGTCGCGCAACGGCGTGACCGTGAACTATACTTTTCTCATCGCATACCTTGTGGGACTGAGCGCCTTCGGGTCGTTCGTGAACGATATGTATCTGCCTTCGCTTCCGGCGATGACGCGCTTCTTCCATTGCACGGTGCCGACGGTGCAGCTGGGTTTGACTATGGGTATGATCGGGCTTGGCATAGGCCAGATTGTGATGGGCCCCTACAGCGACAAATATGGTCGCAAACCCATTTTGATTCTTTCGATTATACTCTTCATCCTTGCGGCCGTGGTGAGCGTGTTCTCGCCTACTATCCACTTCTTTTTGTGGTGCAGGCTTGTGCAGGGCTTCGGCGCCTCCGGAGGCTATTTTCTGGCGCGGACCATTCCGGCCGACCTCTACGCCGGCCGTTCTCTGGCCAAGACAATGGCCATCGTTGGCGCAATCAACGGCATCGCCCCGGCCAGCGCGCCCGTTGTCGGCGGTTTGCTCAGCCAGCATCTTGGCTGGAAGAGTGTTTTCATCGTTCTTGCCGCCTATGCCGCCATTCTGCTCGTGTTTGCTTTCAAGCTCAAGGAAACCTTGCCGGCTGCCGACCGCAGCAAGGGCAGCATTTGGGGCTCCTTCGCCAATTACCGCGCCTTGGGCACCAACCGCCGATTTATGACCCACGTAATGCTCAAAGGCACCGCCTTGGGTGTGCTTTTCGCCTATATCTCGTCGGCTCCGTTCATCATGCAGACGCATTTCGGGCTTCGGCAGGACGTTTTCGGCTGCCTTATGGGCGCCAATGCTGTCTTTGTGGCGGTCGGGTCTATGCTTGCGCTGAAATTCAAGTTGCTTAAGCGTGCTGCCGTAGTCGGAGCCTTCGGTCTGCTGGTGGCCACTGCCGTTCTGGCCGGTGCGCTTTTCTTCCTCAACTCGTTCTGGGCCTACGAGTTGCTTCTGCTGCCTATGTTGTTCTGTCTCGGTATGATATTCACCGTAGGCAATACTTTGGCTATGAACGAAGGACGCAACGATGCCGGCGATGCCTCGGCGCTGCTGGGTGTTGTGGGCTACATCTTCGGCGCCGTCGTAGCGCCTCTTGTCGGTCTTGGCAACATCATGCACAGCACTGCCATCGTACTGCTCGTGTTGGCCGCCATGGTTGTGGTGTGCGCGCTATTTACCCGCCGCATTGCCCCGGACCTGGGGTCTTAGCTGATCATACTCCAGTCGCCCTTTCGGCGGCAGGCTGCGGTGAGGGCTGCAGCGAAGACCGCGTTTTCCGGCAGGGTAAGGCCGGGGTCGGCGTCGAGCAGGCTCTCGGCAGCTTTGCGGGCTGATGCAACGATGGCACCGTCGGTGGCCAGATTGGCCATTTTCAAGCTGAAGGGAAGACCGCTTTGCATAGTTCCTTCGATATCGCCGGGCCCTCGCATTTCCATATCGGCTTCGGCGATGGCAAAGCCGTCGGTTGTCGATGTCATCACTTCCAGTCGTCGGCGGGTATCGGCCGTGATATTCCGTTTGCTCATCAGGATGCAGTAGCTGCGGTCGGCGCCGCGGCCCACGCGCCCACGAAGCTGGTGGAGCTGAGAGAGGCCGAAGCGCTCGGCGTTTTCTATCACCATAGTGGTGGCGTTGGGAACATTGACGCCAACCTCGATAACCGTTGTGGCAACCAACACAGCGGCCTTTCCGGACACAAAACGTTGCATCATTGCGTCCTTCTCGGCGGGTTTGAGGCGGCCGTGGACGAAGACCGTCTCCACTCCCGGCAGGGCGGCGCAGATGTTGGCGTAGCCTTCGTTGAGGCTTAGCAGCTCGAGTTTGTCGTTTTCGTCGATGAGGGGATGGACGATGTAGACCTGGTGACCTTGTGCTATCTGGCCTCGGATGCCGTTGAGCACCGAGCGGCGGTCTTCTTCGTAGCGCAGCACCGTGACGATAGGCTTGCGTCCCGGCGGGAGCTCGTCGATCACCGACACGTCAAGGTCGCCGTAGACTGTCATAGCCAACGTGCGGGGTATGGGCGTGGCCGTCATCACCAGAATGTGCGGAGGTATCCGGCTCTTGTTCCACAGCCTCGAGCGCTGGGCCACTCCAAATCGGTGCTGCTCGTCGATAATTGCCATGCCGAGATTTTTGAACTGCACTCGGTCCTCAAGCAGGGCGTGGGTGCCGACGAGTATATGCAGCGATCCGTCGGCCAACTCGGCTTCTATGGTACGACGCTCCGAAGTGCGCGAGCTGCCCGTGAGCAGACGCACGTTAAGACCCAAGGGGGCCGTCATGGCGCGCAGTGACTCGAAGTGCTGGCCGGCGAGAATCTCCGTGGGGGCCAGCAGACAGGCCTGATAACCGTTGTCGACAGCAAGCAGCATTGCCATCAATGCCACTACGGTCTTTCCGCTGCCAACATCACCCTGCACGAGGCGGTTCATCTGGCGTCCGCTGACGAGGTCGGAGCGTATTTCCTTCATAACCCGTTTTTGGGCGCCGGTGAGATCGAAAGGCAGTGCGTTGTGGTAGAATTCATTGAACCATCGTCCGATATGTGGCATCAGGTAACCGGCGGTCTGCACGCGGTGTTTGCGGGCTCGCCGCAGTATGTCGGTCTGGATGAAGAGGAGTTCCTCGAATTTGAGGCGATAACGCGCACGGGCTAGGTCGTCGGCAGAGGCGGGCGAATGGATATTGCGCAGTGCGCTGTCGAGGCTCATCAGGCCGAAGTCCTCGACCGTTTTGCGAGGCAACGTCTCCGGGATGTTTCTGATGGAGGCCAATAGGCCTACTATGGCGGTATGGAGCACGCGGGAGGAGATATTGCGCTGGCGGAGACGCTCCGTGAGGGGGTACACGCCGTGCGAGGAGCCGCCGGCAAGGGCGGTGCTGTCGGGTTTGTCGACCTCGGGATGGCTCATCTGCAAGGTTCGGTTGAAAATTCCCGGCTTGCCGAAGACGACATACTCCACTCCCGCAGCCATCTTCTGCCGAAGCGCCTTGATGTTTTTGAACCACACACATTCCATCGTGGCTGTGCCGTCGGTGAAGAGCCCCACAAGCCTCATCTTTGCGCCCTCGCCGAGCACGTTGAACACTACAAAGCGGCCCCTTACCTGTATGGCAGGCATGGAGCCGAGGTCGGCGCTGTCGTAGAGGCTTCGGAGAGTGTAGGTCTGCGAGCGGTCGAGATAGCCGGAAGGGTAGTGGCGCAGCAAATCCTCCGCAGTGTGGATGCCCAACTCGGAAGCCAGCAGCTCGGCTCTTGCGGGGCCGATTCCTTTGACGTATTTTATATCGCGGCGCAAATTATTTCTGCTATGGCGAGGTCGCGCGGATTTGTGATTTTGATGTTGTCGGGGCTACCGGCCACAAGCGTCACCGGGCGCCCGAAAGCGTGTATATAGGCTGCACATTCGTCGGTGGGCGCACCGTGCTTGGCGTTGTCGTGGTTTGCATGGGCGTGTATTATTTCGTCGAGACGAAAAGCCTGAGGGGTCTGGACGGCGCGAAGCGAATCGCGAGGCACGACCTCAACACCCAGACCATCGCCGAAGGCAAGAACAGAGTCTGTGAGTGCCACTGCAGGCGCCGCAGCGCCGGCGCCTCCTTCGAGAGCCTCCACCAGCGAGCGGAGCAAATCCGGGGCGGGGAAGGGGCGCGCACCGTCGTGGACCAGCACCACGGCGTTGCCGGGCACTCCGCGTCTGCGCAGGGTCCGCAGGCCGTTGAGCACCGACTCCGAGCGCGTGGCTCCGCCGAGAACAACCTCCGGCGAAGAGTATCCCGTCCGGGCGCACAATTCTTCCCAGATTTCCTTTCCGGAGTCGGAGAGCACAAGCACAACATCAAGCTGCGGAAAGACCGTGCGAAGCGTGTCAAGGCAGTGGCAGACCACCGGCTTGCCGGCCAGAGGAAGAAACTGCTTGGGAAGGTCGCCGCCGAAGCGGGAGCCGCTGCCTGCGGCCACCACAACGGCGGCGATGGGAGTTTGAGGCGTCGGCGTCACCATGCGAAAATGGGACGGGAAGCCATCATTTCATTAACTTCGGCGCGTACGGCGGCTATATTTTCGGGGTTTTCGTGGTCGCTGAGCACGCGGTCGATCAGTTCGGCAATCTTCGGCATGAGGTCGGGGGTCAGGCCGCGCGTTGTGATGGCAGGTGTGCCCAGACGTATGCCGGAGGTGAGGAAGGGCGAGCGGCTGTCGAAAGGCACCATGTTCTTGTTGGCTGTGATGTCGGCTTCGACCAATGCACGCTCGGCGGCTTTGCCGGTGAGCTCGGGGAACTTGGAGCGCAGGTCGACCAGCATGCAGTGGTTGTCGGTGCCACCGGAGACGATGTTGTAGCCCTTCTCAACGAGCGCTTTGGCCAGAGCGGCGGCGTTTTCTTTCACCAGACTTTGGTACTTCTTGAACTCCGGCTTGAGAGCCTCGCCGAAAGCCACTGCCTTGGCGGCGATGACATGCTCGAGAGGTCCGCCCTGCACGCCGGGGAATACGGCGGAGTCGAGCAGTGCGCTCATCTTCTTGATTTCTCCCTTTGGCGTTTTCTTGCCCCAGGGATTGTCGAAGTCCTTGCCCATCAGGATGATGCCTCCGCGGGGGCCGCGCAGGGTCTTGTGTGTGGTGGAGGTGACGATGTGGGCGTGGGGCAGGGGATTCTCCAGCAGGCCGGCAGCGATGAGTCCGGCGGGATGGGCCATATCCACCATGAAGATGGCACCGATGGCATCTGCCACGCGGCGCATGCGGGCGTAGTCCCAGTCGCGCGAATATGCGCTAGCGCCGGCAATAATAAGCTTGGGGCGTTCTTCGAGGCAGGTTTTCTCGAAGGCATCGTAGTCGATGCGGCCGTCGTCGGCCGAAACGTTGTACTCCAGGGCGTGGAACATCAGGCCGGAGAAGTTGACGGGGCTGCCGTGGCTGAGATGACCGCCATGGCTGAGGTTGAGGCCGATGAACTTGTCGCCGGGGTTGAGGCAGGCCATGAAGACCGCCATATTGGCCTGTGCGCCCGAGTGGGGCTGCACGTTGGCATATTCGGCGCCGAAGAGCTTCTTGACGCGTTCGCGGGCAAGCTCTTCGATTTTGTCGACCACCTGGCAGCCGCCGTAATAGCGTTTACCGGGGTAGCCCTCGGCATATTTGTTGGTCAGGCAAGAACCCATGGCGCGCATAACGTCGTCGCTGACATAGTTCTCGCTTGCAATCAGTTCGATGCCGTTTCTCTGTCGGCGATCCTCTTCGGAGATAAGGTCAAAAATCTGAGTATCCACGTTTTGGAGGGTATAAAGGGTTTAGTAGTGTCGGGAGATTTGGCGGAGAGAGGGTTTTTACTTGCGTTTTTTGCGCACGCTGAATCCGAAATGGCCCAGCGGACGCCCCTGGCAGTAATAGTGGCCGTGCGAATAGTTTAGGAGGCCGGCTTTGGCGAGGTCGAAACGGCCGGTGTCGTCCAGATAGCGGTCGTCGGCGACGACATTGACTATTTCGGCCACAAAAGCCGTATGCGAGCCCAGCTCAAGCTCCTGACGCACCTTGCATTCGAGCGATATAGGCGACTCTTCGACCATCGGGCAGGCCACGGTCATACCGGGGAGGGGATGAAGTCCCGATGCGGCCCATTTGTCGGTATCGGCGCCGCTCACCACGCCGCAGAGGTCTGTGGCGCGGGCCATGGCGGCGGTGGTGAGGTTGACGGTGAACTCTCCGGTGGTGCGGATTATGTCGTAGGAGTGGCGAATGGGGCGCACGGAGATATGAAGCATAGGAGGTTCGGTGCACATTATGCCCGTCCAGGCCACTGTCAGGAGATTGGAGCGCTCAGTGTCGCCGCAGCTCACCAGCACGGCGGGCAGGGGATAGAGCATTGTACCGGGCTTCCAGCTTAGTTTCATGGCCTACAGTATGTCGGCGTTTTCGGGTTTGACGGTTTTGTTGCAGTAATGGCAGCGAAGCATGCCCGAGTCGGCGTCGACGTTGAAGCGGGTGCGCATGGGCTCGTTGTTGGTGATGCACTTGGGATTTGAACACCTCACCACGCCCACGAGCACATCGGGGAGCTTCACGGCCCTCTTGGAGGCAACCTCGAAGTTGCGTATGGTGTTGACCACGGCGTTGGGGGCGATAACGGCGATGCGGTCGAGGGCATCCTGGTCGAGTTCGATGTCGGCTACTTTGATAATGCCTTTGAGGCCGAGGCGGTTGCTGGCGAGGTTGTCGCCGATGGTCACGCTGTTGCGGGTGTTTTCCAACCCCAGTATGCGAACGGCCTTGTAGACGGTTCCGCAGGGTAAGTGGTCGATTACCGTGCCGTTTTCCAAAGCGGCGACGGCCAGCTTTTTGGTTTCTTTCATTTGGGGATGTCTATGTTGAGTGCACGGGTTATGATGGCCTGGCGGGCGTAGACGCCGTTTCGGGCCTGCTCGAAGTAGTAAGCCTGGTCGGTGTCGTCGACGTCGGGGTTTATTTCGTTGACGCGGGGGAGGGGATGGAGGATGCGCATACCGGGACGACAGCCGGCGAGCATGCTGCGGTGCAGGCTGTAGAGGTCTTTGACGCGCTCGTACTCCATGGGGTCGGCGAAACGTTCGCGCTGCACGCGCGTCATATAGAGGATGTCGGTGTTGTTGATTACCTCGGGGGTGAAGTCAGCGTGCTCGATACATTCGATGCCCTCGCGGCGGCACATTTCGACGTATTCCGCCGGCATGGCCAGCTCGGGGCAGCTCACCAGGCGGAACCGGGGCCGGAAGTAGCGCAGGGCACTCATCAGCGAATGGACGGTGCGGCCATACTTGAGGTCGCCGACCATAGTAACGTCGAGGTCGGTGAGGCGTCCCTGGGTTTTGACTATGGAGTAGAGGTCGAGCATGGTCTGCGAGGGGTGCTGGTTTGCCCCGTCGCCGGCGTTGATTACCGGGGTGTCGGTGACTTCGGAGGCATAGCGGGCGGCTCCTTCGAGGTGGTGGCGCATCACTATCAGGTCGGCGTAGTTGCTCACCATCTTGATGGTGTCCTTGAGGGTTTCGCCCTTGGATGTGCTGCTGGTGGCGGCATCGCTGAAGCCTATCACACGGCCACCAAGGCGGTTTACGGCCGTTTCGAAGCTTAAGCGCGTGCGGGTCGACGGCTCGAAGAAGAGCGTGGCGACCACTTTGCCTTCAAGAAGTTTGTTGTCGGGGTGCTCCTGGAAATAGCGGGATCGTTCAAGCAGATCCAGAATGTCCGCTTTACTGATGTCGTCGATGCTGACAAGGCTGCGTGGATTCATTGCAGTGTGTTTTGGTTGTGCAAAGGTAAGGCATTTTCGCCACTTCTGCAATGAACTTGCGCCGAATTATTCGACGCCCTTTAAATAATGCCGCGTATTTCGGCGATGTCAGCCACCCCGGTGCGTTCGCAGTAAGCTCGTATCTCCTCAACTGTGCGGGCCGCACACCGGGGGTCGACGAAATTATAAGTGCCGATCTGGACGGCAGTGGCTCCGGCCATGATGAACTCCAGTGCGTCGCGTCCGCAGGTGATGCCGCCAAGGCCGACTACGGGAATTGAGACTGCCCGCGCCACTTGCCAAACCATTCTGACAGCCACAGGGCGCACCGCCGGGCCCGACAGGCCGCCGGTGACGGTTGAGAGCATCGGGCGCCGGCGCTCCACGTCGACTGCCATGCCCAGCAGTGTGTTGATGAGCGACACACTGTCGGCGCCGGCACCTTCGACTGCCTTGGCGATGGAGGCGATGTCGGTGACGTTCGGCGTAAGTTTTACCATGAGATGGCCCGGCCATACTTTGCGTACGGCGGCGGTGACTTCGGCGGCGCCTTCGCAGCTGGTGCCGAAGCCCATGCCGCCCTGCTTGACGTTGGGGCAAGATATATTGAGCTCTATCATCCGGAGGCCTTCCACCTCGGCGAGCCTCTCGGCGCAGGCCACGTAGTCCTCGGTCCTGGCGCCCGATACGTTGACTATCACTTCGGTGCCGACATTGCGGATGGCGGGGTAGATGTGGCTTATGAAGTGGTCGACGCCTTTGTTCTGCAAGCCGACGGCATTGAGCATGCCAGAGGGCGTCTCGGCCATGCGCGGGGAGGGATTGCCAAGACGTGGCTCCAGAGTTGTGCCTTTGACTATGATGCCTCCCAAGGCCGACAGCTCCATGAAGTCTGAAAATTCGAGGCCGTAGCCAAAGGTGCCCGATGCCGTCAGCACCGGGTTCGATAAGGTGATGTCACCCAGTTTTACGCTCAGATTCACCATTTCACCTCCTTATAATTAAATACCGGACCTTCTGTGCAGACACATTTTCGAGCGCCGTCGGCCATATCCTGCACGCAGCACAGGCAGGCGCCAAGTCCGCATGCCATCCTGTTCTCGAGCGATACTTCGCAGCGCACGCCTGCGGCAGCCGCTGCCGCTCCCACGGCCTTCATCATAGGCGTGGGGCCGCATGTTTGTACTATATCGAACGCCCCGGGATTGAATTCGGGGCAGCTCGTCACTACGCCATGCCAGCCTGCGCTTCCGTCGTCAGTGCAGACTACCAGGTCGGCCACATCCTCGAAACATTCATAAAGGAACGGGTCGGGCTTGCTGCGCTGGCCTAAAATGACCACCGGCCGTACTCCCCGCGCGGCATATTCGCGGGCCAGAAAGACCATAGGGGCAATGCCTACGCCACCACCTACCAGCAGCGGCATCGAAGCCGACAAGGAGAACGAACCGCCCAGAGGGCCGACGGCCGTAACCGGTGTGCCTGCAGCGGCGGCAGCAAGAGCTTCGGAGCCTTTGCCGACTTTTTTGACCAAAAGATAAAGATTGGTGTCGCTGGCACCGAAGATAGAGTAGGGGCGGTTGAGCAGAACACCGGGAGCGGCAAGGCCAAGCTCTACAAACTGTCCCGGCCGGCAGTCCGCAAGAGGGTCGGACGAAACGTTGCGCAGGCGCACAAACACCATGTCGGGCATCACCGGCTCAACGGCCTCCACCTGCAGGTTCATAATAGTCTTTCCGGTCATAGGCATAAGTGGGGTCTAAAAACAACAAAACCGATAGGCGAAGGCGAATCGGTCTGAGCTGTTGCATTAGAAGTAAAATTTGTGGCGGGAACGAGAATTGAACTCGTGACCTCCGGGTTATGAATCCGACGCTCTAACCAACTGAGCTATCCCGCCGTTTGCGAGTGCAAAATTAGACACTTTTTTTTAAACCACCAAATTTTTTTTAAAAAAATCTTCATTTTTTCTCGCCCCACATCCCCAACGGATTCTTCTTAAGGCTCTTTTGCGGCTATCCAAACTACATTCGGCATTTTCCACGCGGTGTATGAGACCGGCTCTAAACCCGCTTGGCTAAAAAACGACATGGATAGTTGGTTTACGATAGTTGGTAATATGGGTCCCGGACCGGAGGAGAACCAGGGGAGGGTTGACGGCTTGGGGGCGTGTGGTGCCTTTCTCGGCTTGCCGGTTTGATTCTTTTGCGGATGTTGAAAGTTTTTGTAATTTTGTCTTTATAATCCTAAAAACGAAAAGCCATGAGTAACTACGACGACTACAACGGCAATCCCGAACACGACATATGGGTAGACTACGACTACCAGGTCAACACCGGTGAACTCGACGACTGCTTCGACGACCCTGACTGAGAGTCGGCCTTAAGCGTTCGCAGGGGGGCGCCCCTCAGATGTGGAGGGTCTCGAGGAATCGACGCACTACGTCGGTGTGCCCGCTGTACTTGCCACGGTCTTCGCTGAGCTTGCAGGTGTCGGAATAGAAATCCCACTGCTCGGTAATCTTGGCGGCCACGAGCTTTATGACAATGTTGAGGGGCTTGACGCCAGGAAAATCGTTGGTGAAATGCGTACCTATGCCGAACGAGGGCTGGCAGAGTTGCCGGGCGCGTGCGTTTAGTTCGATAGCCTCGTCGGTGTTGAGACCATTGCTGAAGATGATTTGCTTTTCGCGCGGGTCGATGCCCAGCGAGCGATATTTCTCGACGATGAGATTCATCTGCTCGAGGTTGTCGCCGCTGTCAACTCGCAGCCCTTTGAAAAGCCGTGCAAAGTCTTCGGAGAAATTGAGGCTGAAGATATGCCAGCCGTAGGTGTCGTACAGAAAAGTCCCCAAGGCTCCCCGAAAAGTGTTGCGCCACAGATCCATGGCAATATGGTTGGCCATCAACGGCCCGTACATTGCCGCGATGGCGCACATAAATTCGTGGGCCATCGTGCCAATAGGCGTAAGGTCGTACTTCATGGCCAGATAGACATTGCTGGTACCGGAGAAAGCGCCGGCCCATGTCCGGGCGGCCGCACAGTCCGTCATTGCCTTCACCAGAGTGTCCTCGGCGCGAAACGACAGCCTGCGCCGAGTGCCGAAGTCGCTGAACACGCAGCCTGCCCCTAGAAGGCGCCAACCCTTCTCAAAGGAGCGGTTGTAGAAATCGTCGTAGTCGACCGCATCGGCCTGTCCCGTCATTATGAAGTATAGTTCGGAGATGATAGCCAGCACTTTCACCTCAAGCAAAATAGTGTCAGCCCAGAGACCCTCGAACTTCACCGAAAGCCGTCCGGACGCATCCTGGTCGACTTTCACCCAATTCCTGCGGTAGCGGAAGCCGCGCAGGTAGGAACAGAACCAACTCGGAATATAGGAACTTTTGCGCCGCAGGAAGGCAATCTCGGGCTCTGTGATTGCCAGGTCCTCAAGCATTTCGATTTGCTCTGACAGGGCGGACGCAAAACCTGCGGGGTAAACAGTATTATTGCGGTCGGTGAACTCGTATTTGACGCGAGCGCGGGGGAAGTTGCGGATTACCGCGCAGCACATAGTGAACTTGTACAGGTCGTCGTCGGTGAAGTGTGTGATTATCGGTCGCATACTTTTCAATTTGTCGTCGAAGAATAAAAGTCGGATAAAGTGAAAACGGCCGAAAGCCGCGCTGAGTTCACCTTCAGTGGGGTGCGCCGAATAAGAAAAAAATCAGAACCGCGCCACCGTCAATGGTACTACCTCCCAGCCATTCAGGCCAATGATCACAATGGCGTCCGACAGGATAAGAAAAGAATGGACATATTCTATTTTTTGGAAATTTTCAGGAAAACCTCACTTTTGCGCTGATAGAGAAAATACGCACGTCATATCCGCATCTTTCGCACATCAAAGCGTTGTGCCACTATCCTCTGCGTTGCCTCATCAACGACTACACCGGCCTTTCGCCGCGTGAGGTAAAATATGCAAGCCGTCCTGCCACCCATCTCGACTTCCTGATCATCAATCGCGTGAGCAAGACACCATTGCTCGCAATTGAAACCGATGGCTACTCATACCATAACGAAAACACGGTTCAGTACGAGCGAGACCGAATAAAAGACCATATACTCGAACTGTACGGCTTGCGTCTGCTTCGCCTTTCGACGGTGGGCCACAGCGAGGAAAGCCTCATTGTAGAGGCTTTGTCGTAATGTCGTTAAGCTCAAGGCTTTCTCTGCCGTCAAGGCATAGAGCAATCTATCGAATGGAGACTTCGGGAAATTCGAAATTTGCCATCGCCACGAGGTACTTCATCCGGTCCTCCCGAAGGGCCATCAGGAAGGGAGTTATGTCTTCGTCCTTGCCCTGGCACGTGAAGAAGCAGATTATAATGGCCGGGTGTCCGCCGACGAATATGTTTTTGCATCGGTAAATGTTGAACTCCACCAACTTCATTTCGTTGTCGGCACTTTCGCCAAGTATGCAGTCAAGCATATGTTCGCCGCCATTTTCATACATCTGAAAGTTGCAGCAGAGGTCCCACTGTTTGCGTTCGTTATAGGAGGCGGCGAGGTTCTGAATCCAGACGTTGGCGGGGAAGTCGCCTACCAGCATCCATATGGAGAGCATCTCGGTGAAATTCTCCGGTGTCTGTCCTTCGGGGAAATATTCCTGAAGGTACTGGTAGTCGCGGGGGTGCGAGCTCCAGCCGAGCTCGTAGTCGGTGCCGTTGAACGACAATTTGGTCGGGGTGTCCAGATAATTCTCGACTGCCTCAGCCCCAAGGACAGAGCATACTGCAAAAAGCAAGAGGAAAAAGAGCTGTTTTTTCATGGCGGCAAGTGTTTATTGCCCAAAGGTAGCAATAAAAACCGATTACTCCAAATATTTTTGCGTTCTGCCCCAAGAAAAGATACTCACTGCTACGCTGACGGGGGAGCGGTCCGCGCTTATTGCTTCTTCTTTTCCAAATGCGCCATTGCCCAGTCTATCAACGGATTCATTGCTTGGAGCAATGTTTGCCCGTAGGGTGTGAGTTGATATTGTGTGCGCGGCGGCACTTCGGGTAATACCGTGCGAGTCGCCAAACCTTCCCCGACAAGCATCTTCAGCGCTTGCGACAGCATCTTTGGCGACACATCGGGAATGGCTCTGTTCAATTCTCCGAAAAATTTTGGCCGGCCATCGCTCAGTGCGTCTACAATGAGCATTGGCCATTTCGCCGCAATGACGGCAAGGACGCTGCGGATAGGGCAACCCGTAACGTCCTCAACGATGTTTCCGCAGTCTTTCATTATAGCACCGCGTCTGTCATGGTCCATTGTGTGAGGCTACCTGCTTTTACCTGGATGCAAACGCTGGTCATATCGGTGTCGGCGTGCATCTTGCGGCTCACTTCGGGAGCTACTCTGAGCCAATCGCCGGCTTCGAGGGCCACTTTTTCGCCGTCAAGTTCCATGCTTCCTTTGCCGGAAACGATGAAATAGATTTCCTCGTTCTCCTTGTGGCTGTGGAAGAAAGGCACTTCCGTACCGGCAGCCATTACATTTACTGAAACTTCTGCACCCGTCAGCGAGAGGGTGTCGTGCAGCTCGGTGCGCTGAGCGTCGGCCGCTACATGGGTTTTGCTGTACTTGCTCATTGTATGTGGGTTATTTGGGTTTCGCACTGCAAAGTTACAACGTCTAAATTTGCTTGTCAAGTAGTTACCTCGGAGTAACCACCTTACTTCGGAGTATAAAATTTCTATATCATAGCGTTATAAAAATAGCTTTAACACTCGTTAATGTAAAAATAACCACTTTGAGCAGGTCTACGCACTTATCATAAATCATCCCATTCCGCTACAGATTTATTCCGAGCCAGAATTGCAACAGATAATTTTCGTTGGGTTTATCAAAATTTCAAAATTTTTGCAGACGCTTGCGTGAGAATTTTCAGAACTTTCTGGAGCTTCCTCTTGTTTTTCCGATACCGAAGCATTAACTTTGCCATCGGAAACGCTGTTCCCTTGCGTAGGAAGGAGGTCCGGCACATCATTTTCTTGATGTTCAGCTAAGCGCCGTTCAGAGCTGTTGGGGAGCAGCGCTTGTTTTGTATATACCCGATCAAATGACATCAATTTATCCTTAATCTTACGCGCCTTGGAAACCATATGGCTGCTGGTGGATATTTCCAGTCCTTCTCGCTGAACGGTTACTGAGGTATAGTTTTTTATGGTCTCGCCGTTGCGTAGGAAGGTTTTGACAAACACATATGAGAAAGGACGTTCCGTGGTTTGTCCTTCCTTTGCCTCGCTTGGCTCAATCAGAATTAAATCTGGGTCTTGAAGGGTGCGAACGAACATGCCGAACTCCGCACTACGTTTTTTATCAATCAGCTTCACATACAGACCATCCCCCATTTTAACGACTCCAATTGGCGTTTCTATGGAATTGTTAACTCCAAAACTCTCATGCCATGCTTGGGGTGTTATTGAGCGGACGTATCTTGCCGACAACCACAGCAAGATACTGCTCGTTCGAGCAGTATCTGGGAACCAGGAACCGGAAACCGGGGATTTGGCCAATTCCCAATCCCAAATTCCAGGTTCCCACACGGTGCAAACCGTGTCGGTCGTTACCTCCCAAAACCTCACTCGCGGCAACCGCGCCGAGTCGGCGTTCATTTCCACCGACCCGGCCATATTCAATAACCTTTTTGAACAGGTCAACGACCTTATCAAAAATCATTCAGTGCCTCTCAATGAATTATTCGGCCGAAGAATTGGAGCAGATTGAGCGCTACGCTTCAATCTATTTGAAGATTTCCGACATCGCCGTAATCCTTGACATTCCGGCTGACGTGTTGCGAGCCGACATTGCGGATCGCACCACTGCCGTCAGTAAGTCTTACCGCCGGGGCAAAGCCTCCTCAAAGGTCAAGCTACATTCCCAAGAAATGATGCTCGCCCAAGTCGGCTCACCCCTCGCTATCGAAAACGCGCACCGCAACCTCCTAGATATGGAGGATGATGAATAAAACGAGATGCGACCTCTCAGCCGCACCTCGCTATTTGATGGTGTGAAAAACTGTTTTACTCGGCTTTCTGCTTGAATTGAATGGGAATGACGAAGCTTACAGCCACCGGGTTGCCTCCGACGGAGCCGGGGGCCCATCGCTCTGTGAGTCCGTTTTTTACGGCATCTATCGCGATTTGATCAAGGTCGCCGTAACCGCATGATTCAATTCGGCGGATGTCGCCTATCGTTCCGTCGGCGTTTACGGTAAACCCGATAAGGGCTCGTCCGCTTGCTTCGGCCTTCCAGTTGCGTCCGGGGTCGGGGAATGTCAACTTTCCCATAACGGCATTCATCATAGCCGTTTCGCCTCCCGGATATTGAGGCATCACATCGGCGGTGTCGTAGACTCCGATTTCAGTATCGTCGTCATTTGTTGCAGACGCTTGCACATTTGCGGTATTTTCATTACCTTCGCTGACGGAAACGCCGCTGTTGCTGATGGTTGACACTGCGGCGCGCACTGCGGGCACGCCTGCCACCAGGAGCGCCAACGCAAGCATCGGCACAAGTGCGAGGGCCTTGAATTTACGCCCCGCACCACTTTTTTCTTTGTACATCATGGTGATACGTTTTTTAAGTTTACTATGATTGAGGCTGTTGGCTAAGGACGGGAATCTGGTGCCAACAGCTTTTTTTATCAATAACATTTGGTACTCCTGCGGATTGTGGCCGCTGTCAATCACCGCCATATCGGCTTGATACTCATGAACGAGCATCAATTCATCGCGCATAAGCCATGCGGCGGGGTTGAACCAGTTGATGATGCATACAATCTGTGCTATCAGCAAATCAACCCAATGGTGACAAGCCACGTGCTTTAACTCGTGGGTCGTAATTGCCCGGCAATTACTGGTATAATCAGCGCGGCTAATCAAGATATACCGCATCCAACTGAACGGAGCGAATTTATCATCATCGGTCAAAACCAATGTATATTCACCATGAGTAACCTTATCGCCGGAGCGTATCATCTTTAGAAGCCTAATCCATGTTATGACAGTTTTTGCGGTCACAACCGCCATTCCTGCCATAAACGCCCATATCAAGACTGTTCCCCAAATTGGTTGTGATTCGGTACAGGACTTGACTCCGATAAACCCAAGACCTTCAAAGACGGACTCTTGAGAAGGTGTGGAGGAAACCAAAAGATGAACGAGTGAAATCAGCGGCAAATAAGCAAACGATACTATATATATCATAAGCAACACGCCTCTGTTGTAGTTATGTTGGTTTTCCCTTGCCAAGAATACACGATAGGCAAGGAACATCGCGAGCATCAGCAGACCGCTTTCCAGTGAGTATGATAAAAATGTTCCCATTGTCATTTTCCTTTGCGTTCAACCAATTCAAGCAGTTCTTTAAGTTCGTCTGCCGAGATTTTATCCTCGGCGACCAATGCCGATACAGCCCCGTAGTAGCTTCCTCCGAAATAATTCTTTATGAAGTTGCCGAAACTACGACTGCGAAAATCTTCTTTTTGTGCAATCGCATAATAATGGAATGAACCGGCAACTTCATTGTGGCCTACGAATCCCTTGCCCTCCAAACGGCGCATTACAGTTGAGACCGTATTAAAATGCGGCTTGGGGTCCGGATACATCTCCACAAGCTTGCTTATTTGTATCGGGCCATGTTCCCATAGGAGTCGCATCAGTTCCTCCTCCTTTGGCGTCAGTTGGTCTTTTTCTCTCTTTCTCATAACTATTGTTGTAGTTGACGATGCAAAGTTAATAACTATTTCCGTAGTTGCAACGCCCAAAGCTCATTCTTAACCTTTCTTAACTATTAAAATAGTTGTGGTAACTACTCAGCTATCGCTGGGCGACGATAAAGTCATGGATTAGCGGTTGGCCTGTTAGACCAACGCCAAAACTGC